>Ga0157374_10000042_pt1 | contig 147627 bp, 91 predicted proteins | sample M25metaG_FD_115308 | JGI IMG/M metagenome (GOLD analysis project Ga0157374, IMG submission 115308) | Miscanthus rhizosphere microbial communities from Kellogg Biological Station, Michigan, USA - M2-5 metaG | ecosystem: Host-associated > Plants > Roots > Rhizosphere > Soil | place: USA...
CCATCGGCACAACGGCCTTTATTATGCCGCCCTGGACGACCATGGCAACCGCGTCAGCCCGCCGATCATGGCCTCCCAACTGAGCTGCCGACACACCCAAAACAAGTTGGAAAAAAGGTATACGGAAAGCTGGATCCAGCGGGAAAAGCTGCTGGTCAGCATCAAAACCCGCGTAGGACTGACGTTGGATCAGGAGCACCCCACCCTATCCTCGCTGGTTTCCCACCTGCAACGCGACGGCATCGAGATCGTCCGCCCGCCGGCCAACGGCCGAAACCCTCACGACCAGATCTTCGTCAATCACCAAACCCGAATCGCCGTCACCGGCAAATACTTGGGTCCGGAGTACACCACCGCCGCCTTCGACGCGGACATTGTCAGCCGACAGCGGCCCGCCAAACACGGCCACCAACAGAAGGCCAACCCGCACCCCGATACCCGCTTCAGCGCCAATGTCCCCCAGATTCTCTCCGCCACCCTTCACACCCTGCCAGCCGGCCCGGACCGGTTTGGACAGGATCAGCATTTGGGACAGCGCCACAAACGCTAATCGCCTTCTTTCCCCAGCGGTTTCACCTGAAAAAAATATTAGGATATACAACTATAGCTGGTCGATCGCCTGCTTTTCACGCAGAAAGCCATCTATCCCAAACAGAAAAGACCGACTATTAATGCCCATCCATGAAAGCAATTCTAATACTTGACTATATTTTCCTGAAGCATATGCCGTCGATATGCTGAGAGGGGTTCCAAAACAAATTGGCTCATGATGAGCAACGCGGTTTCTTACTCTATTAATACTGCTCAGCTTTTTGAACACTTTAGTATGATTTGTTCCAAAGGGTCTATAAGGCAAAATAGTCAATAAAGTGCTACCCGCGGCGGCGAACTCTTTTGAGGCAAATTGGTAGGTCCAAAACCCAAATGTGAATTCAGCAATTGCCTTATCTGGTGTATAATTCAAACCCAGACTTGCAATAACATTTTCTACGTTTTCTCGTGTTCGTTCACAGCCGACCGCATTAAGAAAACCTGTAACTGGTTGTACCGCATCAAATAGCCAATTATGTCCTAATATTCCCCTATAATGCTTGTCGATGGCATTGCGTAGTGCAACTTCAAAAAGGCACAGGATCGAAAATATTTCGGTCGAAAGACGTATGTTCGCCCTATATAGAGTCATGGCTTTGCGTCTGTCGTTTGTGCATGCAGCTAAATACCTGCCCATTCTAGGAACTGTCATAATTCGCTCAAAATCAAAATATTGCATTTCTTCTTTTCTTTTTGTTCAAAAGCCTCTCAATTTATATCAATAATCAGTACCTTTACAACGAATTCCCGGTTGCCGCTGTCCGATTCATTTGGTTATGCTCCCGGGTTTAAGTTTTTAAGAGGTCCTTTTTAGGACCTCTTTTTATTTTGATCACGTTTGCGCAATCACACATGTTTAATGATCGCTTTGCCCATGGTAAGACCTATTCGTCTTTTGAATTTAAGAGTTTGACAATATAATCATGCACCCGTACCGGAGCCAATGCCAAATCGTGCTTTAACTTTTTCGGATCTTCCTTTAATAACAGGTCCCTTATCTTGGCTTCTTGGTTCGCCTCCATATATTTCACGCTCAATTCATCCAAAGCCAGAATCACCAGGGCGCTGATCTTACCAACCATCGCCAGTTTTTTATGCGATGTCGCTTTAAATCTTACCTCGAGATTTCCGATCTTTAGCCGGCGTGGAGGTCCGTCCGTTAAGTATACCATGCGCATCGGCACCTGGGAACACAAGCCTAACCTGTTCAGTGCCTCTGCTCCCGTAGGACTGATACGAACCCCTTCTTTTTTCGCCAGAATCGTCGCAATTTCCTCGGCGCCCGGATGCAGTTCTCCCAACAGCGGATCCGTTTTCGGTATGTAATAAATCCCGCGAGTTGCGCGCTTTATCATCCCCGCCTGAGTCAGCCTGGAAAATGCCTTTTTTATAGCTGCCTGTGTTCCAATACCACAGAAATCAGCGGGAAATATCAAACTCCCTTTTCTTTTCTTCGATAGCAATTGTTTTATGTTATGTTGCACGCTTTCCATTAGCATGTAGTTATAAAGCTGGACAACTTATTTCCAGCTATTCAACCTGCGCAAAGGCGCAGGTTTGCAGAAAAATAGTCTTGCCATGCCGAGTCTGGCAAAACAGCAATAAAGTATCGATAGTGATATTTGGGGAAGCAGCGAAGAAGGAACACAAATTTACATAATGTCAGCAATTAAAAAAACAATCAACCTTTCATAAACGGCAATTGAGTGTTCGAGTTATACAAGGTTAACCGAGCAGTCATTTGACTTGCTATGCAGCATTTTTGTAAGGTTTTTTGCAAATTTCCTTACAACGAATTGCCAAAATATCTAACACAAGCAAGACAATGCGCTAATAGTCATAACATTGCATGCCAGCGTTCATTTTTATTCCATTGTATATTTTAAATGAGCATTTTTAAAAAATGAACAACCGAAACCAGCTGCACGGCACGCGAATCAGTTTAAAGATTGTCAATTCTGCGGTGATCATTGCCACAAATCCATCAGATTCTAAACCACAGGGTCAACTAGTTCTATATTCGTATTAGGAGAGGAGTACAGTTAGAGAAAGCAAAATGAACCTTCTTCTAACTTGGCAAGCCCTTAAGCAAGTAATGTTACATGGCTTTTTTTCGGACAATAGATGGAAATGCCAGTATCTCACGAGGTAGCCATGAGCCTTTTGAGTTTGCCCAGGCCGATTTTGAAAGTTGCCCGTTGTAGATTTTTTTGGTGGAGACGGTGCTGGAGAATGGACATATGGTGGCGAAGCTGACGACGGATTGCGGGGGTGGACATTCCTTCATGTATTTGACCTTCTATGTTCCGATACTGGTCAGCTGATGCTCGGCGCACATAGCTCCAGAAGTTTTGCTTGCCAAGATGCGTATAGCGGTGGAGAAGCTGTTGGCGGAACACCCGATCCCCTTTTGTTTTGTCGCTATAGGCCATAGTGATTGTCTTGCAAATGCGCGCATTCATCTTCCTGTAGTAACGGGAGATGCTGCCTGGTCGCACGAGAATATGTTGGCCTGTGAACTCAAAGCCGAGGTATTGAAGGGATCGGTAATAGCGTTGTTCATTGGTCGCATTGAGGCCGGCAGGGCGCTCGGACCTGAGCTTTTTTCGGTCGAAGGCGCGCAGCTTCCCGCGCGAATCGAGTCGGAACTCAATTATTTCTGTTTTCCGATCTTGCATTTGCTGAAAGTGCTTGACCATCTCTTCCTTGGCGAGTTGTTCCCATTTCGTGTATCCCTGCTTGTCGCAAACAATTAGGATGTCATCGCAATACCGTCGATATAGGAAGCCATGCTCTTGGGCCATTTCTTGCATCTTCCTGTCGTAGTCGATAAGGTAGATGTTTGACAGTAGCGCGCTGATCGATAGACCCTGGGGTATACCATAGAAGCGTTTGCGGCCGTTGGCCAACGCCTCATGCGCGTTGTGCTTCACCAGCAACTTGGCTTCCCGGAGGTGTTCGAATTTCTCGTGAAAGGATCCTTTACCCATGTAATCCAAGAAGGTAGGTTGTCGAGGATCCTTACGAAGCTGAATGTTGTAGTGGCGCAAGAGTGAATTCCGGTTGACGTAGGAGTATCTAGTGAGCGATCGGAACAAGTTATATTGATCGGGTGGCAGTTCGGGGGTGCCCAGCACCTGGATCCATTTTTCTTTTAATAGCTTATGATCAATGTGATCGAAATAACCCTTGATATCCAAGGCTATAGCTATGCAAGGTCCTTTCTTTTGAATATAGTTAAAAACATCGCGTGCAAATTGGATATTGCATCTGCCTTCGAGGTCGGACCGGTAAGCAAGGACTGGAGAATCTATACCAAGTTGACGGATGCGCTCCTCATACAACCGACCGAGTGCAAACGAATAGAACGAATAAATGTAGGTGTCCAAATGTGATGCATAGGAGATTGGACGACGTTTTGTCTCCAGCCCCTTCTTGCCTTCATTTTCAAGGTACCTGAAACGGGGCGTGGCGATTTGGAGTTTGACAAGTGGCAGGAAAGCATGGACCTTAACTTGGTTAGGCTCTGAAACGATTCCCTTGATCTCCGCCTTTTTATCCTCAAAATGGAACCTGTGATCGAAGTGATCATAGCTCTTGTGGGAGTTCTTCTTTTCTATTTTGGCGCACCATTCTTGCCAAATCTTTTCGTTGAACAACATATGCTGTCAGCTTTAGTTTTTTCAAAGGGAGGTGGGCCAGGACGCTTACCTAAAAGCCGTACATCAGTACGCCCCTCAATCCTCGGAAGACTCTCACTTCCAGGACCCTTACTCCACACTTTGTCCCAAGAATCGCTCTCAGGCACTTCGCTACGTGCGACTTGCATCCACAACGTAGTTTATCCGGAATTGCTTCCGAAGCTTTTAAAACCCTTAGATAAGGGCTTAAAGGGGAAAGTGAACAATAATACAGTTATAATGCTTCTAATAACCTTCTACTTGCTATTGATCCTCCTTCAGAAAGGAGACCTCCAGCGTGCGAAGATCATCTCCGCTATAAGTGCTTGGGGGCCTTTGTTGGCAAAGTCCATCCAAATACCTATATTTAACTATATACCCTTTATTCATAAATAAAGGCGTTCCGTAAAAGGCGAATTTTGTGCCAGAGCGGTTTTCAAGTCAAAACGGTAGCTCCGGTAATATTTATTTCATATCCACCCATCTTTCCATCACATCTATTCAAGAATCGTCAAACATTTTGAGCTGACCATGGCAGTTATAGCTTTTTTCTGTCAGGTTACACCTGGCTCGCTAATTCGACTGCCACTCACGGGATATAGTCAACCAGCTTCGCGAGCATACTTCGTTCCTTGATGTTTAACCATCCAAATATTCAAATTTTTTATTCACGCTCTGTTGATAATTGTACCAGTCTCCAACTTACGAATATGTAAATTGGTTGAAACTTGGGAAGATGAAACCGGCTTACACTAGAGGAATATGATGAATATAACACACAGTTAAGCAGTAGGGACTTTGCAACTATAAATTCTTCCCGCAGAATCAAACGAGATAGTCTTTAAATACGTTTTCACTTATACAATATTTGAGAATGACGGGAGAAAGAATCTTTATGATGAAGAATGAAGGTATCTTCATTAATGATCGGGAATCCATTCCCTACTCCAACACTAACTTACCCAAAGAGAATTTTACTTTCACTGATCGGATGACAATATACTGGCTTGTCGAAATACGTACAACTGTCCGAAACGACCAGTTGGCACTCGCGATCAAAGTAAAGGATTATACTTGTACCAAGATTCACTTATTCCATAAGCAAGTCAAGAAGAGCGATGTGCCATTCATGATATTTGAACGATTAAATCAAGATCTATTCTTCGAGCAATGTGTGTCTTACATTCCAAACAGACTGCTCGAGTTATTCTACGCCCCACCAAAGCCGCCATCATCGGAATCTCCACGCCCTATTCAAAGGCGGGTATCTCCTGAAATTTCCAAATCATACCCTGTAAATGAACCAATAATCTCCGAATCGTCGGTAGAATTTAGACATAATTTATCGGATATTACAATTATAGATGGCGCCGTTCAGTTTTCAAAATCGATCAAGGAACTCACGAGGGATATGGTCTTTACAATCACGAATCCGTTCTTACGCACAGAGTTCGATCCGATTAAGGTCTATTTCTCGAAAAAATTAGGCAGAAAGACATTCACCGTAACAGCTCGAATAAAAATGGTTGATTGGAAGATTGTCGAAGTCACAGCTTCGTCCAAAGAAATTGATCAGATAAATGAGGACTTTCTCCGTACAATTAGGTATGCCCAAGTACGATCGTTAAAAAAGATCGCTCGTGATGGAGACGGCAAAAAGTTATATCCACTAGATGATGTCTTTAAACACGCTCCCGAACTAGAAGGGAATGTATTTCGAAACTCTGTAGACGATGTCATAAAAGTATTAACGGACGATTCCAGTCATCGAAACAGCCACCAATTAGCATATCTTGCTCAATCACACGCAAATGCTGAGGACGTTGTTTACATAACGCTTTCTCCGTATTTTGGGTTCCTTTTCTGCCTGCTCGGCAGCGACCACCGGCATTATGTCTGGGAGTTACTGGATACGCATGCAACTTACATTTGGAGTTTCGCAAAAGCAACTTATGTCGGAACGCACGCAGTAGAGGTTGTAAGTCTGTCGATTAACAAAATTCTCGCAATTGGCAGAAACGCATATAAGAAAGCGGTTAGGGAAGAGTCCAACTCACTTAACTATCTTTTCCTTGCTATCGATCATCTCATTGACGATACAGGTGCTCATCCCCTATTTGAGAAATGGCTGGCCGAAGTAACCGAAAGGACAACGATGTGAAAGCCGTCATTTTGATGTTATGGATTGAACCCTTTTGCGTATTTTCACGACGTAGCTCTTTGCACCCCCCCATCAACCGAGTACATCCCATGCCTGTACCTATCCCTGTACCCAGGCATAATCGCCATACGTATTCAATTGATTGAAAAACAGATATTCAACGCCATTCGAGTCCCAGCGGGATCACGATAAGCGTTCTTCGGAACGCTTTTTTATTTTAGCTGCTTCTCATTTTCAGCGCGTTGTATTAAATCTCATATCAATTGGACACAAAAGAATGCAACGCATGCACTTGTTAGCCGTCTGGATGTACCTGAGACATCAAAAAAGGAACGCCGAGGACAAAGTACCCATTTATGTACGCGTCGGTTAATCAGCGTAAACATATTCATCAGCCGTAAGATCGCCTATAACAGCATAGCCGTTAGCTATGAACGCCGTTCCTATATAGCCGCTATTGAGGAGCTAGCTCGCGAGCTGGATTTTCAACAATGATTTTGTTCAATAGAAAAAATGTGTAGCTTTGCGTCATCATGAAACAAAAGATGTCATATTGTAGTGCGTATAATTCCTGTAATAAAGGGATCCTGCGGGCTATTGTATGATGTGATATATAAATGCATTTCAACCCGCTTGGTCTTAGCATCGAGCGGGTTTTTTGTTTGTACCTATTGCAAAGGATAGGAACTGGGGGCATATTCTGTAAGTGGAAGCAGGCCTGACTGCAAATCAGGTACCATCGGCTCAGTAGGTTCGAGTCCTATTGCCCCCACATGGAGAGTAGGCAAATGTTGGTTTGTTGCGGCATTCTGCTAAGATGTTCCGTGTAAAAGCGGCAATGGTTCGATTCCATTACTCTCCGCCAGCCGAGCATATACCCAATGTTGGCTTTGGGCGCGGTCTGCAAAACCGTGAACGCCGGTTCGATTCCGGCTATGCTCTCCTAATCTGCAATTATCTATATGTCTCATCATTAATACCTTTGCCGCTCCACTCTCAAAAGGCCAGGCACAGGAAAAACCGAGGCTTAATGACGACTTTACCAGTGGAATTATCTGCGGACCTGGAGCGTTATTTACGTATCTTTCTGGAAAAGCCGGTTGCCGGATTGTCTTATAAACCCATAATCATGAACGCCAAAGAATTAAAAAACCTGCAAGCTCCGCTCAAAGATAAGTACCGCGATATTCCCGAGTCGGCTATTGTCACGCTAAAAGCAGAAGGAAAGGTTGGCGAAGGAATTTCCTGCAAAGTGCAAACGGGCAAGTCCATAGTGGAAGCCGGGCTGCATCCCGCTACGGGAGGGACGTATATGCTTGCATGCTCCGGCGACATGCTGCTGGAAGCACTAGTAGCTTGCGCGGGCGTTACCCTGCAAGCAGTGGCAACGGCTATTGAGATGAATATTAAAAGCGGAACGGTGAAAGCAGAGGGCGATCTCGATTTCAAAGGAACTTTAGGTGTAAGTAAAGAGGTTCCTGTTGGGTTTAAAGAGATCCGCCTGGAATTCGACCTGGATACAGATGCAGACGAAGAGCAAAAAGCAGCGCTCAAAAAACTTACTGAAAGATATTGTGTGGTCTATCAAACACTCACCAAAGGAGTAGAGGTTACAACGAAACTAAAGTAAGAGACCATGACGTCCCCCTCCCTCCGCTTCGCCGTCATCTTTGATATGGACGGCGTGATCATTGACAGCAACCCCGTTATCATCAAAGCGTGGAATACGTTCTTCGGCAGGCACGACATCATCCTTACCGATGACCAGCTAAATCGATTTGTTTTCGGCAGAACCACCAAAGACACGTTGCGGATGGTTTTTGAAAGGCCGCTCGATGAGTCGGTTATCACGGAATATGGAGAAGAAGTCAGTACCCTGGTCGCCGAACTGTATGAAAAAGAAAGCAGGCTGGTTCCGGGTATCACCGAATTTGTCACTTCCCTATCTGAACACAAAATTCCAATAGCAATCGCGACTTCCGCACCTCGTAAAAACGTAGACCTTGTCCTGCGACTTGCAGGTTTGGCCGATCATTTCCAGATCATTTCCGACGCAGCCCACGTACACTTGCCGAAACCCGATCCGGAAGTATATAGGATGACCGCAGAACGCCTGGGGATCAGCGCGACCCGCTGCCTGGTATTTGAGGACTCCTTCTCCGGAATTTCCGCTGCAAAAGCCGCTGGAATGCTGGTGATCGGTGTTTCTACTACTCATTCGGTCAGCGAATTGATCAGTCAAACGGTAGAGGTAATTGCCGATTTCACATCGATCGATGCAGACTATGTCACAGAGCTCATGCGTCGAAGCGACCGCTAAGGCCGCCTTAACTCGGTCGAACCCGCGGGCGAACTCTTATCCCATTTAAGATCCCGGATGACGAGGCTATCCTGCGCAAACAGGGTAACAGACGCAAAAATGAATGCAAAAAGAAGGGAGATGATTTTGTGCATACAGGAAGATATGTGATTTTTGCCTAACGCTCCCAAAACTATGAGCCAACCCGACACCAAAACCTCTTTTCTTCGGAAACTGTTTTTCGGCCGCCCGGAAGACAATATCCGGTCCGCATATTCGGTTATCCGGCGCCAACGCCTGAATCTGTACAAGGTCTGGAACAATGAAACGCACAATGACATAGGGCTCGAGAAGATCCTCCGGCTTTTTTTGATCGTGCAGCAGTTCCTTTATCCCGGCATTTATATCCGGAATCGCTTCGGCCGCCATGGCTCGACGTATAAGAAGTTGGCCATCGAATTCTATGTGCTCCTGAAACTGATCTTCCCGCTCCTTTCCTTGTTTTCGGGATGGTATAGAAATACCTTTATCCAGGCTATAACCGGCTATTTGTTGTCGGAAACGATCTTTTATATTGCAACTCTCTTCTTTGCCTCCGAGATCTTCGACGAACCCCGTTCATCCAAACGGTCGATCTTGCTTCTCTTCCTGAATTATATCGAGATTACCTTTGATTTTGCCGTCATTTACGGCGGACTGAACCTGCTGCTGGGAAAGGCCCATAACCGGCTCGATTTCGTCTATTTCAGCTTCATGACATCCTCCACGATCGGCTTCGGCGACATCTTTCCGACGACCACTGCGGGAAAATACGTGGTCATCCTTCATTCGATCATATTCCTGTTCTTCATCGTGTTGTTCCTGAACTTTTTCACCAGGTCCGACAACAGGCATCACAAATGACGGCGATTATTTTTCACTCGTTTCCGCAACCCCATATCGAATGGCCTCATCGAGGACATCCATATTTATATCTTTCAGCGTCTTGAACTTAATACAATACCCGGTGACACTCGCTTTGCCTAGTTTTTTCCCATACGCCTGCGCCAGGTATTTCTTATCCTTGATACCAAGGACATAGGCCGAGATTCCCGTTGTATTCGCACTTATCCCAATTTGAAAAAACTCCCTCGTTTTTCCATTGGCATATTTTATGGTATACGATCCGTATCCAATATTAGGATTGCTGACGATCTTACCTTCGCTGTCATTACCATCCTCGAACCATAACTTACACCCAGGCAGCAATGCAGCAATACGCGCGTGCAACTCTTGCATCTCACTGCGTTTTGGTTCAGGTTGACTGGCAATGTATTTTTTGATCTGATCCTGTACGCTCATATATGGAAGGTTTTTTATCGCACGCTGTGTGACCTACTTCTGTGCCGGCGCAAGTGCTACCGCAGCCTCCGTCGTCAAAAGCCGGAACGTGAAACTTTCCTGCAGGTAGAGCCTGACACTGTTTTCCGAGTGACTCAGATAACCGATGCTTAAATCCTGACCGAGATCCAATTCAAAGTCACCGCCGCGCGTCGTCATCACAAATCCGCCCTTGATCGCCGGAGCCCAGATGATCTCCCCATCGATCTGCCGCTGGAGATGTGAAAGAACCGGGTATCCTTCATCGCTCCCGCCACTGACCGCCGTGTAAGCCTCGGACCCGAGCACCAGGGTATAAGGGCCGTTGCATCCCTCGAGCCGCAGCTGGCTCACGGCTTGCGCAACGATATCCGGGTAACCCCGCACACTGGTGGGGAGCGTCAATACCGGATTGCTGTTCCCCTTTCTGATACCCTGGATCCCGGCTGCATCGTATCCTTCAAAGACCGAGTTGTCCTCGGCAAACGCGATCTTGCGTGCCGCGTCCTTCACCGCCGACCAATCCGAATCCGTCGCGCCCCTTTCAACATCGTCAATCGCCTGACGCGAGAGTTCGAATGATACCCGAAGCTCCACCAGCGGTTTCACCTCACGCCGCAGCGCCTGGATGCCTTCACCCGGCGCCGGGATGGCCTGGGTGTGCCCTGTACCGACCGCAGAAAAGTCGACTCCTTTTGGACCTTCTACATCCACTACCCGCCGTGCCGCCAGATGCCGCTTGAGCGTGCGCCGCGCCTCCTCTTCGATTTCCGCCCAGGCGGCCTCTGAGATGGGAGCCAGCTCCCGATAAAGATTGTTCATATCCTGCTTATTTTTTTAGTGATCCTATTAATAATGACCCGTCCCCTGAGGATGACCGTGATCCGGCTGCCGGAGCAGACCCGCTTACATCCGCGACGGAAGGAACGACGGCCAGTGCCGGATCCCCCGATGCGACATTCTTCAAAAATGACGCCGAAGGAACAAAGAAGAGGGTCCCCGTTTTTGGCGTGCTGAAATCCAGCAATCGGTCGTAGTTCCCTTCCGGTACCCCGATAAACATGTTATCCAGCATCTTTTTTACCGTGCTGAAGGTACTCATATAGGCAATGAAATAAGTACCCATTTCATTGGTCGACATATTCCCAAAGGGAAGGTTGTCCCGGATGATCTTGAGATCATCACCGACATTCGTCAGCGCGGTATGGGAATTGGAAGGCTTTTGTTCGTCGGTCATTTCGATGTCATTCTCCCTGGACCTGCCAAACACCTTTTCCTGTTCTTCGACAGGCAGCGATCTGAACGCTTTCAGATCATGGATGTATTTTTGAACGAAGAGATAACTTCCTCCTCTATAGGCAGGGTCGTCATCCCCGATCAAACCAAAAAAGGCACGTTTCTCCCCTTTTGGGTTTTCTGTACCGTCGACAAATCCCAAAATAGATCGCCCGTCCCAATACCGGAAGCCATGAACTTCCTCGACGCTAAGGGCTATGGGGTCCAGGATTTGAGCCAGCGTTGCCGCCATATCATAGCAAATGCTACTCGAGCTACCCTTGATATGAAAATGCAGATCGCCTCGTGTAGCCACCGCCGAATGCTTCCCCCCGACAATAGGCGTGAAATTCTGCAATTCCTTTGGCAGCGGTTCCGGAAGGCCAAGCCGCAGCCAGGCATCATAACCGATGCCCATGACGCAGGTGGCTCCGGAGTCCGGGAACCGGGTCTCACCTGAATTATTGAGATTGATGACCAATGCGCAAAGGCGTTGAAAAACGGCGCCAACCTCCTGGTCCTTCTTGAAATTATAGACAAGGAAGATGCTATGATCGCCACGATAGTCTAGTACGGTTTGCGGTTCTGCGTTCATATATCGGCTATATATAGATCGACGTTGATTTGCTAATTTACGCTTTCTTTTTTATCATTAGGTCCAGATCGAAATACCGATGAAAAGTACAATTTTATTCCTGCCCGGATTGCTGATATCGGCCCTGGCCTTTTTTGCAGGTTGTTCCGGTCCTGAGCCTGTTAAGCAAAAGGCCGTCGATTCAAGGGTAAAGGATTCGACAGTTCACCCGGCTCCGTTACACCGGCCCGACACAGTCCCTCGGGCAGAGGCAGACTCATTGGCGCCAACCTTAAAGGAGAACTATGACCAGTATATAGCCGGCTACACGACCCATTGCACAATCGACTCCTCTTTCGAGGTGGCGGACGCCCGATATAAACTTCATGTCGACCACATCTGCACGTTCGACAGCGCAATCGTTGTCCCGAAATCCTACGTGAACAGTTACAAGCTGGATAGCTTTATCACACACGATTTCGTCACCCACATAACGCTGCACAGGAACGCAAAGAAGATCCTTGAGCGAACAATAACAAAAAAGGATTTCTGGCTAAAATATCGCCCGGAGTTATCCCAATATGGCGTGATATTCTGTCCACACCTCGAAATTTACCTGGGGGAAATGATCCTCAATTATAGCATCTCGATCCCGCTGACGGACGTCGGTGTCAGCGCCACGGCCAACATCGATGGAAAAGGAGCAGTGACTTTTCAGGTCGGGGACTGACAGCGTCGGTCTAACCCCGATCTCTGCCGACGATCGCCCGCCCGGTGCGGACGACGATCTGAATGATCTCTTCGATGTCTTTTTCGGCCGTCCGGAAATTGACGATACAGGCGCGGAGGCAATATTTACCATCGACGATCGCATTGGACAGAAATACTTCGCCACGGCGTTGCAGCTCATTCAACAAATGCTCATTTAGCGTATTGAGCCCATCCTCAGGATACCCCTCGGGGCAATATCTGAGCGTCGTAATGCTCAGGTTGTGACTGACGGCTTCCAGTTCGGGGTGTTGTGAAGCCAGCTGGAATAGCCGGCCGGCGAGATGGATGTCGGTACTGATCATGTCCCGGTAACCTTCGGTTCCGGCCTGTTGAAGCAACATCCATACTTTCAACGCTCGGAAACCCCGGGAATTCTGAATACCATATTCATAAAAGTTGCGGGTTTCGGGGCCTTCCAGGCTGTCGAAGTTATAATACACCGGATGAGAACTATAGGTTTGGATCAGGTGGTTGGGATCCTTTACCAGCGTACAGCCCGCCTCGAGCGGTGCATAGAGCCATTTATGCGGATCGACGGCGACGGAGTCGGCTTCATTCATTCCGTCAAAGAGATGCCGGTATTGGGGAACTAATACCGCAGGTACTCCGTAAGCCCCGTCGACATGAAACCAGCAATCGTAGCGCTTGCAGGCCGTGGCGATGCCATTGAGATCGTCCACGGCGCCCGTACTGACGTCGCCGGCGGTGCCGATCACCATCACCGGAAGGCAATGACAGGCAAGGTCGTTTTTTATCGTCTGTTCGAGTTCAGCGATATCCATCCGGTTTCCGGGGCCGGCGGGTATCCAGCGAATGGAGTCGGTGCCCAATCCGGATAAGGATGCGGCTTTCTCGATCCAGGTGTGGGTCGTCCGGCAACAATAGACGGTGGGTTTTCCGGGCGCGGCGGCGATACCTTCCTTTTTAACAACCGGTATTTTAATATTAAGCGCGGCGAAGAAAGCCGTGAAATTTGCCATATTCCCACCGCTGACGAGTAGCCCGTCAAAGGAGCCGGGCAGCCCCAGCAACCCGGCCAGCCATTTTATCACCTGTTTTTCTATGATGGTGGCCGTGGGACTCAGGATCTGCGCGCCGACATTGGGATTGACTGCGGCGGCCAGGAGATCCGCCAGCATCCCGAGCGGGGCGGCGGAGGACGTGATATAACCCATAAACTTCGGATGCCCGTTCAGAAGCGAGTGGTTGAGCAGAGTGTCTGCGGCAGCGCGGACGATCTCCGATGCTGCCCTACCCTTTTCGGGAACGGCTTGCCCGCCGAGCATCGCCGAGAGCTGCGCCGGCGATTGGCCCGTAGTCACGGGCTTTTTGTGGATATCGTCGATGAAAGCGGCCAGCTGATCGATCAGCCCGTAACCGATGGTTTTGAATTCGGCGCCCGGCATGGCGAGCGGTGCGGTTCTTTTCCCGGACATGTAGAGGTATTGAATGTGGCCATAATATTAGCGCTTTTTGGGATTAACGGGATGCCTGAGAAGCTCAATAGATTGACTTAGGAGGTCCTCCCGGACCAGAGACTTATTTTAACCTGACATCCAAATAGACCGAATGCCGCCCATAGGTCTCATAAAAAGGCTTAAAAACCACATCGTCGATCGTAAACTCCAACTTCGCAGGATCACCCTTGATGGTTTTGCCGAGATCTTCAGCATCCAGCGTTATCTTACGCCACTCTTTTCTCGCCTCCGGTTCCTGTGCGGCCAGCAAGACCGGCCCGTAAAACAGACTGGCAATATTCTGCTGATCCATCACAGGATCCAGGTGAAAGGCAAAAGGCATTTTCAATTCCAAAACATCATCATTCTTCCAGGTGCGGCTTATCTTCAGGTAACTGCCCGGCGTAGCGGCAAGCTGTTGTTCCTTTCCGTTGATCTTCACAAAAAATCCATGGGTAGCCCAGCCCGGCACCCGCACATTGATATCGAATTTTCCGCCGCCCTTTACAGTCAACCGCGTGTTGTCCTCATTCGGATAGTTTGTCGTCTGATCGATCGTCACATGGCGTTCGGTCCAATCAAGCGTCGAAGCGATATACAGATTGACATACAGCGCCTGATCGTCCGCACTCTTGAAGTAGATCGAATTCTGCAGCTTGGTGTTGCTCTCCAGCGCGGTACCATTGCAGCACGTAAAGCCCGTCATATCCGGATTGCCGAACTGTTTGATCGATCCGGGTCTGAGCGGGATGTGATAAGTGTTGGCAGGGCTGTGCTCAGCGACAGAAGCCAGAATATCGTTGTAGAGCGCCCGCTCGTAATAGTCCATCAGTTCACCCCTCGGATCGAACAGGAACAGGTCACTGGTCAATTTCAGCATATTGTAGGTGGCACAGGTCTCATTCTGCCCGCCGGCGGCAAAGCCATTCTCATATAAGGTTCCCGGCTGACTGATAAAACATTCCGCATTGTTGGGATTGCGTGCCCCCGCGACGCCACCGATACTGTACATATAATCGTTGACAGTCTTATACCAGAAATTATCCGCTATTTTATAATAGGCCGGATCATGCGAATCCCGGTACATTTCCATACTCCCGATGATCTGCGGGATATGTTGGTTGGCATGCAGGCCGCGGAAAATATCTACATTCTTTGCCAGCCCATTCGTATGGGCCGTATCGCCGAAAAATACCCTGATATTGTCAAACAGGTGAGCCGTCTTCAGGTAATTCGGGTTTCCCGTTATCCGGTACAGCCGGGCCATCACCTCATTCATGCCGCCATATTCGCCGGCAATGTACGTATTCCACATTTTTATCAGCGTATCCGTCGGCACCTGGCTTAGACGGGCATAGACCCAATCACCCATGCCCGTAGCGATCGCCAGCGCTTTATTATTCCCGCTGACTTCGTATACATCCAACAGACCGGCCAGGATCTTGTGCAGCGTATAATACGGCGCCCAGATCGATGTCTTCTGCCCACCATACTTAGCCCCTTTCTCCAGCATGATGAACTGATCCGGGGGATAGGCACTGATGAATCCTGCGCCCCAATTCCAATAGTCGTGCCGGATGCCCGTATCGCTGAGATCGGAATTATAGGTATTTTTTCCGGGACCATACGGCACCGCCCTCGGATCGGACACCTGCGGACCGCCTGGCCCCAGAGCCTTCCCGGATAATTGGGACAACTCGTAGAGCGTATTCACCATAGACTCCATTTTCTGCGCGAAATTGGCCTGAAGGGTTTTATCATAACCAGTGCTCGCATAAGCCTGGGCTATCGCCGAAAGATAGTGACCCGTCGCATGACCCCTTAACTTCGTATCCCGGCTGTCCCAGACACCCAACGGCGTTGCTCCCTCCGGCTGTTTCTGTCCAAATGCATGGCGGAACATATAGAGAAAGGAATTGGGATCGGTCCTGGCTAAGGTGTCGATGAATTTATCGCGATTCTCGATAAACTGGGTTTCATGGCCATGCGCATCAGTTTTTAAGGCCACCCTGTCCAAGCCAAACGTCGCCAACTTCAAAACCGGTGTAGTCGCATGAGCCGACGCCTTGACCGTCACAAAGGCCTTTGGCTGAAGATCCGTTCCCGCAACCCGTCCCGTGATGGTATAGTTTCCGGGGGTAAGAACCGCGCTATTATCTGTCGCGAAGGGCCACACCACCCGAACTTTTGGACCCTTGCCCTTCATTTCATCCTTGTAAATTCCCTGTACATAACTTGGCAAACGCGGCAAATCTCCTACGGCTGTTTCCACCTCCACATCGGACACCTGCACCAGATAGACATTATAGAGCTGTGCTTCAGTCGGTGAAAAACGCGGCAGATCATCCCCTCCGCGTCTTCCCGTCGTATTCACCACTCCTTCGTTGATATTCCTGCCCCGCAAAGCATTGTTATAGATCGCGGCCACCTGGCCTCCGCTCAGTGGAACCCGGTAAATGCGAAAATCATGGATCATGGCATTGAGAAAGGGATCTCCCGCCGTCAGTGACTTACCGATATAAAGAAGTTTCTCACCTGGCTGCGCACCGACTATTTCTGCAAACTCCCTTGGAATAGCCCGGGCATCGCCTACCTGCTTACTATCGACATAGGTGATGATGGATTTTGAAGGGACATCTATCACAACGGCCAGATGAACCCATTTATTCGCTTCAATAGCGGGCAAAACAGCCACGGGAAAGTGCCGGGTGGCATCCTTGCCGAAATCGAACAGGCGTTGCCCGGGTTGAGTCGACCGCAAATAGATCCATGCGGAAATGCTAAGCGATTCCACATCTGTCAACGCTCCTCCCGGGAGCGCAACATACGCATCGTTATCTCCGGGCAGCGACAAAACCTTTCCAAACCGGTTGTCATTGACAAATTTGACATCGGCCCCCTGGATCTTCGCGTGTAAATTATTCCTGGACCAGTCTTTGACATCGCCATCAAACACGTAGCGCGCGATCATCCCCGTCTCGCCGATCCCATCCAGGATCTGGTCTCCGTTTTGTGCCTGAACATGGGCAATACCCTGCACCCAAACGGCAACGAACAACAAGGCACGTAGAAATACGCATGGCGGAAAGGAGTAAATCCTTGCAAAACAATACATTATAAAAAGGTTCTTCGGTTGATAATTCCATGAAACTAGGAACAATCAGCGCGTAGCCATAGGTGTATTTTAGCTAATGATCAATTGATCTTAACAATTATTCCAATCCTTTAATACCCTGGATTTTGCATGGCTTGCTTTTGCGCTCCCGTCAAAGCTACCCCATTTGCCTGGATCCCATCCAGGAAGGTCTGCGGTATCGGTCTGAGGGAGTGATAATCCTTGATATTCGGCGCCGCGTCCGGATTAAAGGCTTTGGCGCGTGCGACCAATGTTTTGGTGCGGGACAGATCTTCCCAGCGCAAAAACTCGCCGCCCAATTCCCGGGACCGTTCGTTCAGCACAAAGCACAACATCCTGTCATAGTCGGAAGTGTAACCCAGCTTGCTGATAACGTACTCATCACCGGCAGGCAGGGGCGAGATCCCCGAAACCGTCAGACTCGTTGCCGTGGTGCTGACCGGAATATTATTCGATTCATAATATGAATTTTCCGGCATAAAGGAATTCAGTGCTGCCGCCTGCCCGTTGCTGGATGGCGCTGCGCCGCCATCGGTATAGACGCTCCGATCTTCGCCGGATTTGTATTGACCCCTTGTTCTCACCGCATTGATATAAGGCAGAGCGTCGGTATAAGCGCCCGTGCCCAGCTTGGCCAGACGGATCTTCGCCTCGGCGGCCATCAAATAAGTCTCCGCGCTTCGGGCAAGTGTGATATCCCTCAGCCCGCGCACATCGTTCATCCCGCCAACCCGCGATCCATCGATAAATTTGCTTAGGGAAGGAAAACGCACATCGGCAAACAACGCGCCGTCGTTTGTTGCACCGTTAGGATATGCCACATATACGTTGGCGATGGGTCTTCCTGTTTTGCTGTAGGGTACCGTATTCAATACTTTATAGGAAGAGAACCTCGTGTCGCCGGGTTGGTCGATAACATACATGATCCCCACGTCGCCGATGGCGTAAGTACTAGAAGGTTTATTCAAGAGGTCTTTGGTCTTGAAACTCTTCCAGAATCTGGAATCATTCACGAGATCAAAGATCCGGTACATATAATAAGTAGTCCCAAGCCGGCTGAACGGCCGGTCGCCGGTAAGGTCACGTTGCATGAATGGCAGATCGTCATACCGGGAAACATAATACAAATGCTGAGTATTCGACCCACTGGTAGAGGCATCCGCGGTAAACTGCGCCGACAAGATGATCTCGGGCAATTTTTCATTGGCGCCATCGGGGGCGGTATAACTCCATAAACTGCCGAAATTGGCCGCCAGAGGATGGTTGGCAATAACCGCATCGCATAAGGGCCCGATCGCAGCCAGATCGGCGGCCTTGGTCGAAGAATTCCAGCCATCATTGATCTCGCTGGCCCGGCACAAATAGGCTTTCGCCAGGTAATGTGCGGCTGCATCTTTGGTAATATGCGCCGGAGAGGTTCCGTTTGACAACAGGAGATAAGCACTGTCGAAGTCCGAAATGATTTGCGCATAAACATCTTTGGGGGCGGCGCGGGTAAATTCCAGATCAATGGTCGTGCTGACCTTTGTTTTTAAAGGGACGGCGCCATACTGGCTTACCAGTCTCAAATAGCTGTACGCTCTGAAAAAATACCCTTCGCCCAGAGCTGTTTGCTTGACAGCGGCGGATGTGGAAGTGCTTGCGGTCGCGCTTTGGATCAAGAGGTTGGCATATCCGACGTTCAGATACATATTATCCCATAATACGTTGGCGGTAATGGTGTTCCCATTGATCGGTGTAACGATGGATTCAAGGCCGTTGGAGTAGGCATTGTGCTGGGCATTGGAGTTGTCCCCGCCGACATGAAATTCATCTGTCCCGTAGTTGGTGTTGGCATACATCCACTCGCCATTGAACGGAAGCGAAAATACGGCATAATACGTACCGGTCGACAACGATGTGATCCCCGCGTCCGTCGTATAGTAATTCATTGCCCTTGCCGTAGTAAGGTTTTCATTCAATACGGATTTCTTGCAGGAGGAGGCGGACAGGACTACAATTCCTGCGATCAATACGGGTAATAGAAATTTATATAGTTTCATCTTTCTTTTTTTAGGGATAATTAAAATGCGGCATTGATACCGAATGTGATGCCGCGATTGGCGATACCGGTTGGGTTGGTCGTAGAGTTGACCACATCCATGTCGATCCACTTTATCTTGGAGAACAACATGCCGGGATTGGCCGCCTGGGCATAAAGCCGCAGATTCGAGATCCCCGTCTTTTTCAAAAGCGCCGGATTCATCGTATAAGATAACGATACATTGCGGACCTTGATAAAGGATGCCTTCTGGTACCCGAGTATAACCGAGTAGGGATCGCCGGCTCCAGCCGTATAGATCGGCTTTTGATAGGCCGAATATTGATTGTTCTCCGTATAGTAATTGATCAGGCGCTGGGTTCCCCTTCCCCCTTCGCTCTCGCCACCGGTGCTATACCAATATTTCAGACGGCCGTACAGGAATGCCGACAATTCAAAGCCTTTGTAGGAAACCGTATTGGTCATCCCTACAATATAATTCGGCCTTGTGTTACCGATGATCTTCCGGTCGTTGTTTGGATCGATCTTATGATCGCCATTCTGGTCCACCGGTCTTACATTACCCGCACTGAAGACGTTGCCATTCGCATTGAATTGTTTATAAGTGGCGGAGTCGGAATAATGCCAGATCCCGGCAGACTGGTAACCGTAGATCACGCCTATCGGCTGCCCGATAAACCAAAGGTTATTGATGTCATTCTGCTTGCCGTTGGACAACGAAACGATATGTTCTTTTTGATACGACAGGTTGGTCGTGGTAGTCCACGTAAAGTCCCGGGTCTTCACATTCACCGAGTAAATGCTGAGATCGAATCCCTTATTGGCGGTGGCGCCGATATTGGCGTAGATAGTGGTGTAGCCGGTTACCGTGGGAATAGCGCGCTGCAACAGCAAATTTGGCGTTTTGGAGGTGTATACGTCAAAGACAGCGGTGATCCTCCGGTTGAGGATACTAAAATCGACACCGGCATTGTATTGGGTTGTCCGTTCCCAGGCAAGCGTCTGATTGGCTAAGGTGGCGGAAGGGATCGATCCTGCCGTAGTAGAGTTGAGGAAGGGGTAAAATAAGGGAGTAACCGCACCCTGTGTGGAGTAGGGGGCAATCGCGGAGTTACCGGTAACACCCACCCCTACCCTCAATTTCAGATCGTTTACCCACGATACCTTGTCCAGGAACTTTTCCCGGTTTATACGCCACGCAACTGCCGCGCTGGGAAACGTGGAAAATTTATGGCCGGTCCCGAGTACGGAGGATCCATCCTGGCGAACAGAGACAGTCAACAGATATTTTTCAGCAAAACCATAGTTTAACCGGGCCATGTACGATAGCAATTGATACTGGGTCAGATTGGAGCTATAACCCGTGAGGTTGGATGGAGAGATATTCGCCTGGGTCAGGGCATTCCACAACTGACTGGAAAAAGGGATCCCCAATGCCGCGATCGAACTGGTGTCGGCGCTGAACTTTGTGTAGCTCTGCAGCAACGTGAAACCAAAGCTATGTTCTTTTACCGTTTTGTTATAGTACACCAGGTTATCCAATGTGTACGAGAAGGCCTGGCCTTTGGCCAGCGAGGCCCGGTTGATACCCGCGCCGATAACCGATTGTCCATCCACGTATACTCCATCTTTGTACAGCGAAAAATCCGGCCCGAAATTCATCCGGTATTTCAGCCCTTTCAACACCGGTATTACTGCCCCCAGGTCCACCTGGCCGTAGAAACTTCCAAACGCCCTCAGGTTTGTCCGCTCGTCCTTGGTATAGTTAATTTCGTTGACAATGGTTTTGTATGCCGCGTCCCCACCGGGATAAAGCACTCTGTTGCCCAAAGAATCGAAGGGAACAGCATAAGGGAAAAGCGCCCTGGCGGACTCGTAGATACTTTGAGTCGCCGAAACCGCGCTGGAACCTGTAGCTGATTGACCATATTCCTGGATATTGTAGCTGACATTGATATTGCTGCCCATCGAAAACCATTTTGTGGCGGCGATATCCACGCTCGATCTTCCGGAATAACGGGTAAATGATTGACCTAACGAGGTCCCTTTGTTATTAAGGTAACCGAAAGAGCCGTAGGCCTTAACCTTGTCGGTCCCTCCGCTGACGCTCAGGAATTGCGTGTTGGTGACGCCGGTTTGCGTGACCATGCCTCTCCAGTTAGTGGTCGCTACCTTGGAGCCGTCCCATTTGCCGCTTGCCCAGCCCTTGGCAATATTCGACCAGGCTGCGGGATCCGCAGAGGCTAAGAATATGAATTTATCATTGGCGATGGTCGGTGCATCGCCTCTCGGGAAGGAGGCCGGGTTTGAATAATAATAAGCCCAGCGCCGGAAATCGATGTACTGGGGCGAATTCATCATCACATCGCCATCGTGTAATTTTTCGATCGTGGCGGAACTGTTCAGGCTTAGGACCATTTTACCGTTGTGGCCCTGCTTCGTGGTTATGATCACGACGCCATTAGCCCCTCTTGATCCATAAATGGCGGTGGCCGACGCGTCTTTTAAGACATCGATCGACTCTATATCGTTCGGGTCGATATTGTCGATCGTACCCGTCGAGAGCGGGATATTGTCTACGACGAAAAGCGGCGTGTTGGACGCGGTCAAAGAACGTACCCCGCGGATCGTAATATCCCCCAGTACACCGGGGCGGGTGTTGGACGTAATATCCACCCCGGCGATTTTCCCCTGCATGGCTTCCAGTGCAGTGGTGACCGGCCTGGACTTGATGTCCTGCTGATTGATCCCCGCGACGGCCCCCGTTACATCCGTCCTTTTGACGGCTGCGTAGCCGATAACTACTATATCGGATAGGGCGTCGTTGGCGCCTTTTAGTGACACGGAGAGATTTGCATTGTTGTCGACTGCGACTTCCTTTACCTCATGTCCGACGAAGCTTATTACCAGTCTGGCTTTGCCGGAGGAGATCGTTAATTGGAATAGCCCGCCCTGTTTGGTAAGGGTAGAATTCTTTGTACCTTTTTCGAGAACGGTTGCACCCTCCATGGGGGCGCCGCTCTCATCGGTAACCTTGCCGGTCACCGTAAAATTCTGAGCATTGGCGGAAAAAAAGAAAAGGAGGAGAAAGAGGAGAATAAAATTCCCCCTGAGCAGTTTTTTGGTCATAATGGCATTGTTCGTTAAGGTTAAAAAATGTCGCTTTCACACGGGTATTTTCTGTGCGAACGGAAGGGAAAAGGTCTGACAGAGAAAGGATGATCGAGGCGCGGTAAAGGTCAAATACCGCGCAATCGATTGCATAAGAGAGCCTTAGCCATTAGTCGAGATGCGTTCTTTCAAAAAGATATTAAGATTTTGTGGATCAGCCATCCTGTGCCATCCTGTAATGAGGGAGGATCCTGGACGCAATCAGCCTTCAGTGGCCCTCGAAATATTTCTTGAGTGCGTCCCAATAATGTAGCTGCCAGCCGTCGGCAAGGTGTTCCTTCAAACCTTCGGGAAACCCAATATGTGCAAAATTCAGTTGGGTTCCTGTCTCCTTCGGCTCAAGGTCGAACCTGGCTATTGAATACACGCCTTGCGGCCAATCGACCACCCGCCATGCTTCAACGATCCGCTTATCGGGAACCAATTCCAGGATGCGGCCGATGATATGCCCGTCGAATACCGAAAAAGTCCCCCCTTCCCGGGCATCGATCTTTGCTGAAGAAACCGTGAACATGTCGAAGGACTTTTTTGTGCTGGCACTGAATTGCTCTGAGCTCAGCAAAGCCCGGTAAAGTTGATGCGGCGCCACACCAAAATAAACTACCTGACGTATAATGATGCTTTTGACCGAATCCTGTGCCTTGATAGAAGATTGAAAAGCGGCGGTTACCGTGAGAAAAATCACAACAGGGAGAAGTCGTTTCATTTTCTTGAATTTTGAGGTTATATAAAAGTACCGGATTATTGCATTATAATTAAGAATGCCATGGAAGCACCTCACAACGGGGTAGTCATTTACAAAAGCCGGTCCGGTTCTACAAAACAATATGGCGAGTGGATCAGGAACAACCTTCGGGTTCCCATGATCGATCCGGATCGGCTGGATCATCAGATCCTGTCGATGTGCGATTTCCTTGTGATCGGAACGCCCGTTTATAATGGGAATATGCTGATCAGCGACTGGCTAAGGCAAAACGAACACCGCCTGCGCGGGACACGCCTGTTCTTTTTCATCGTCTGTACCTATTATGCGGATCTTGAAAAGCAGCAGATCATGATCAGGGACAATATTCCCTCCGGCCTGCTGCCCTCCTGCGCCATCTGGTTCCTGCCAGGACGAGACCCGGAAGTTGAAAGCATCGCCGCCCTAACCGCCGATCTGGTGCAGGAAAAAGTTCTGGTCCCCTTGCTGGGGACCGTGCGGGCCTTTGCCGCCGGGGTCGGGATCGTCTGATGCACTTTTCCACGGGCGTGAGCTGGTCAGCTGCTACTGCGCGGTAACAACGGGAATCTCGAGTACAGTGATCGAATAAGGCGGAAATATACGGGTGAACGTCTTCCCCAACCCCTTCACCTTCGACTCCACCGGCACGATCTTCGTCGGCTCACTGATGCTATTGGTCTCTGTAGGTTCCTTGGCACTCAACGTCCAGGCCCCACCCTCCTTGCCGACTTTACTCACACCCGCGACCGTCACCACAAGATCCTGCGCCACCCCCTGGGTATTCACGACCTTGAGATGGATAACCCCTTTCTTCGTATCCCGGGTCGCTGAAAAGAAAAGGGCGTCAATCTTCTTTGCCTGTACGCCCGCCGCGGAATCCTTCGCCGTCAGATGCTGCGTCTGGGTCGGAACATTCTCGGGCGAAAGCCGAACGATCCTGTCCCCGAGGTGGGTGCTGAACAACTTCTGCGCATAATAGGCCGGAGACCCGAACGAGCTAAGCGCGTTGTAGCCGATCAGATCGCTCTTCCACTGCATCCCGCCGGGATTGACATTCACGAACAACGGCGCGTAACAGGACATGATGATCAGGTCAGAATTCCGTTCCATCCCCGTCATCCAGGCGGCATCGCCAAGTGCGGCATTGAAATTCGTGGTAGGAAAACCTTCCCTTGTCGCCCATTCGCCGACAAATATTTTCGGCCCCTTGCGATCGTAAACATCGTATTGCCCGGCATTGGCTTCCATCTGCCAGGCGCTGCGATAATAATGTTCGTCGACGATCTCGGTCCTGCCCGCGGGCGCCGGGAAGCGTAACCCGAGAGGATCCTTGCCGCCGACCGTGGAGATGATATGCAATTGGGGATACTTCGCCTTTATGGCGTCATAGAACTGGATATAACGACCTTCATAGCTGCCCGAGACGTCAAATCCGTCTTCGTTCCCGATCTCGATATACCGCAGCGGGAAAGGCTCCGGATGGCCGTCCGCAGCCCGTCGCGCCCCCCACTTGGTATGCACGTCACCCGTCACATATTCTATCTCGTCCAGGGCGTCATCCACAAAAGGTTGCAGAAAGGGACCCGCGTCCAGGTGATCCCTGTTCAGTACATAACCTGCAAAAACGGCCAGCAACGGCTCCATATGCAGATCTTCACACCACTCGAGGAATTCCAGCAATCCCATGCCATCCGTGCTCCGGTAATTCCAGGGACTCAGATGACCGGGCCGTTGTTCCACCGGTCCGACCGTCTTCTTCCAATCCCAACGCTCGGAGAACGTATTACCTTCAACATAATTCCCACCCGGAAGCCGGAGAAAGGCAGGTTGCATATCCGCCAGCAACTGCATGATATCCGCCCTGTTCCCGTTGAGACGATCCTTATACGTGGGCGGGAACAACGATACCTGGCTCAGCCAATAACTACCAGCCGCTTTCAGCCGGATGACAAACCGGGCCTCGGCCGTCGGCTTGAACCCGGCACTCGTAGTTAGCGAGAACGTTTGCTTCTTCCACTCCGCACCGGGGGCGCCGGCTTCCGCGGATGCAAACACCGTGTGCCCGTCGATACTCTCGAGACTCATCTGCAACGCACCGGCCTCACCCGTACTCCGCACAAAAAAACTCCCCTTATACGTAGTATTCGGCCGGACGGCGATCCCCCAGAAGCCTTCATTGGCGACGCCGACACCGGCGTCGGCCGCCACCCCCGCCTCCGTCACATCTATCCGCAATGACACCGGCAATGCCGGCCCCACCGGTCCCTGTTTGTCGAGACTCATCGATGCCTTCGCCGATGGCCCCGCCTGCAGCGACCAGAAAGCTGGGGTCTTTGCCGAATCCTTGAAACTCCGGTTCCGGATCAATTCCCCATACAATCCTCCCTCATAGGAAAAATTGATCTCCTCTGTCATGAGCCCATACAGGCCCGGACTCACCGCCGCACCGGGCTCCTCCAGATGCAGGGTAAGCCTGGCCGGCCCCTGCGCCATGACATTCAATGAAAAGAGAAAAAAAGCAGTAACTGCTACCGGGAAAGAAAGGCAACGCATCATCGTATTTGGGTTTTGGATAATAAATGTAAATATTACATTTTATTTCACCAAACCCGGGATCGGGAATATTTGGTCAATCGTTGGCACGGACGCCCAATCCCGGAAACAAGCCTTATCTTTAGATACCAAATCCCAAAGCCATGTCCAGATCGTCAACACTGCTGACAGCGGCGGGCGCTGTATTAATTATGCTTACCGGCAAGAGCGGGCTAGCCCAAACATCGACGACACAACACGACGCCACCCAGCGCAAATGGTGGAAAGAAGCCATTGTATACCAAATATATCCGCGCAGCTTTAAAGACAGCAACGGCGACGGCATCGGCGATCTGAAAGGCATCATCTCCAAACTCGACTACATCAAAAGCCTTGGCGTCAACGTCGTCTGGCTCAATCCGATCTACTCGTCGCCAAACGATGACAATGGCTATGACGTAAGCGATTATCGCAATATCATGAAAGAGTTCGGCGATATGACCGATTTTGACGCGTTGCTCAAAGGCCTGCACGACCGCGGCATGAAACTCCTGATGGACCTGGTCGTGAACCATAGCAGCGACGAACACGAATGGTTCAGGCAAAGCCGCAGTTCACGCGATAACCCCTATCGCGAATATTATCACTGGTGGAACGCGGAGAAGGGCAAACCGCCGTACCGGTATAGTTTATTTGATGTAAATCACGATGCCTGGATGTTTGATCCGACAACCAATGCTTATTATCTGCTTTACTTTTCACGCAAGCAACCCGATCTCAACTGGGAGAATCCCAAAGTAAGGCAGGAGGTTTACGATATCATGAAATTCTGGGCCGGCAAGGGCATCGATGGATTCCGCCTCGATGCGTTCCAGTTTGTTGCCAAGGATACCACCTGGCCCGGTTTCTCAAAAGGCTTCGAGCGGGATTTTGTCAAATACTATGCGATGCAGGGAGATCTGCATGGATATTTGCAGGAAATGAACCGGGAGGTTCTAAGCAAATACGATGTCATGAGTGTGGCCGAAGGCGCCGGCAGTACACTCGAGGACGCACATAACCTGGTGGACAGCGACCGCCATGAACTGAATATGGCCTACCCTTTCGACGGGGTAGACATTGCCAAACCGGAGGGGTACAGCCTGCTGCATTTTAAAGAGGTCTTCACCCGCTGGGACAAGGCTTTTGCCGAAAAGGGTTGGGTGGCCGTCTTCCTTTCAAATCACGACCAGGCGCGACTGGTAAGCCGATTTGGCAACGACAGACCCGGATTTCGTGTCCCCTCGGCGAAAATGCTGGCCACCTTCGTACTCACCATGCGGGGAACACCGTACTGGTACAATGGTGACGAGTTGGGCATGAGTAATGCCGGATTTACCGATATCAAAGACTATCGGGATGTCTCAGCCTTGAATGAATACCAGCGGGTAAAGAACAGCGGCGCCGATACCACGGTATTTATGAGAGCGCTTGGCTTTAGCAGCCGTGACAACGGACGCACCCCTTTTCAGTGGAATGACAAACCTAACGCCGGCTTTACCACGGGCACTCCCTGGATCAGGGTAAATCACAATTACAAAACCATCAACGAAGCCGCACAGGAGAAAGACTCTAACAGCTGTCTTAACTACTTTCGCCAGCTCACCCGGCTGCGAAGAGACAACCTCGTACTGGTTTATGGCAAATACACATTGCTCGACAGGGACAACACCCGGGTCTATGCTTACACCCGCGAGTGGCAGGGTAAAAAGCTCCTGATCCTGCTCAATTTCTCCGACAAACCCGCACAGACAAATGCGCTGGAGAAAACAATGCAGGCCGGCATCCTCCTGAATAACTATAAGGAATTACCGACGATCACCGCGGCCGGCGCCAGCCTGATGCCTTACCAGGCCGTGGTCTACGAGATCGCCAAATAAAGAGCCCGCCAATGCAGGCGGGCTCCTGTTACAAACTAACTCCGACATCGACTATTTGCGAATAAACTTCGTCGTAAACACTTTATCATTTCCGATCACGACCTGTACATAATACATACCGGAAGGCAGATGTCCTGTCGCCAGCATCTGGTTGAGATAAGGCGAACGTTTATCGGTGAGCATGGTCTTCACCACCCGGCCACTCATATCCATGATCCGGATCCTCACCGAACCCAGGCTGCTGCTGCTCAAAGCCATGGTCAGCATCTCCATGTCAGATGAGACCGTGGGATAAAGGAGCAGCTGCTCGGGCACGGCTTCCGTCGCTCCCAGTTGCAGCCCGCTCCCGCTCGCCGCGGAAGGTTTCGTTGCCGAACCGCCTGTGCAGGTGTTGCAGGGTGAGGTCGTCGGATGGGCGACGCAATACGGGCAGGGACCGACGGTTGTAGAGGTGATCGACAAAGGATTCACCGCAGCCGGTGTAGTGATATCCCAGGAATTGGGATAAGTAGCCACGATATCCGAGGTACACCCGACGATGCCGTTGCCCAGTACTGCGCCCTTGTTCCTTCCCCAGGAATACAACTGGCCGCCTGCCGTCTCTGCATAGGTGTACATGACAAAGGAATAACTGGAGAACAGCGCGACAAAATCATTGCGCGAAGTCACCTGCACCGGGGACTGTTGTAACAGCTGCGCCGGCGCGTAGGACCAGGCGTAGGGATCCGGGGTGGTCGAGAAGTCGAGCTCCTGTCCATTACCGATCCCGCCCTGCGCATTGTCTCCCCATCCCCACAATGTGCTGTCCGAAAGAATGACATGTGTACAGTTCATATTCACTGCGATCGATCTTATTGGGTGCGGCAGACTCAACCTCGTGGTCAGGTCCGTCGGTGTCGCCAGCGGGGTATTGGTGCCGCCGGTACCGCCCATATAATAGCCGTAATAGCCCCAGCCATATAAGGTGCCGTTGGATTTCAGGGCATAGTTGAAAAGCCCGCCACCGGCGATATCCTTGATGCCGGAGAGCGTGGTCAGCTGCTGCAGACTCTGATAGCTGGTACCCGAAACGGTATAGCCAAGGTTGCCGCCGCCTCCGCCACAGGTCCACACCGTGCTGTCCGAGAACAGGACGATCAGGTTATCACCCGCGACGATCTTCATCACCTTCCGCCCGCCGGGCAGTGGCACCTGCACGGGTCTCGTATTGGCCGTGCTTCCGCCCGTGCCGTTCCCCCGCATGCCGTTAAAGGTCTGTCCCCATACCCACAGAGTGCTGTCGGATTTCACGGCATACCATCCCTGGCTGGCATTGTTGGTATAGTAACTGTAAAGAGAAGTGATACCGGTAAAGGCATTTCCCGCAGAGTCGGTCGCCACCTGCACAGGCGTCAGCACGCCGGAGGAGGAGACGGAACCGTTGCCCACCTGTCCCTGGTCGTTATCTCCCCACGACCAGACATTGCCTGCGGTGTCTACTGCCGCGCCGCCATGGAGAATGCCGGCCGCCGTCTTGAATTTAAGATTGGAAGGAACCGCTATGGCCAGCGTGGTCCCGGGTACACCGGCTCCGCTGACGCCAAGGGTATTGAGGTTGCTGCCCATCCCATACAGGTGCTTGCTGCTGTCGATAAAGAACACCTGGTATTCGCCGGGCGCCACAAAGATCTTCGGGCCGGAGACGGCAGGAGGATTATTAGGGAGAGTGCCACCGCCGACCAGCGAGGTGTCTCCCTGGCGAAGCATCCACTGGAAGATGTTGGTGCCGGTGACAGGATCCACAGTATAGGTACCCATCGTATTCGGATGCAGATAATAGGTTGGATCGATGTTGGGGTTGGTGATCTTCGAATCCGGACTGTCCAGCCAATTGATGACGGAAGGATCATACATGCTGTTCCAGCAGCAATGGTTGCCATGATTCAGCGCGCCGCCTACATGCTCGTAGGCAAAATATGCCGAAGCGGGCACGCTGTCATTCATCAATTCGGTGATCTGCCAGATATTCCGGGAGTCGTTATCGCCTTCCAGCCCGAAGAATCTTCCCCCATATACCTTCGCCCAATGGCCAAAAAAGGTAGGATAGGTCATGGGGTCGGCGCCGATCCCATCAGGTCCAAGCCCTTGCAGGTCCACAAAGCTTTTCACATGGGCCATATTGTGCTCATCGCCCGCGATCTTTTCGTAGCCGAGATAATTGGTCAGCACCTGTACGCCCATACTAAGACCGGCCATGTGCACGGCATTGGGTTTGGGATGGAAATATTTATACAGGGTATCCATCAGCGCCTGCACAAAGGGTCCGGTGACATTCGCCGCCTGCCCCATGATCGTGATCAGAATGGGATAATGTCTGCCGTTACCCAGTTGGACGCCTCCATCCCAACCGTTGTTCAGCCAGTAATGCGGTCCGTAGGTAACCAGCTTGGTGGTATCGGTGCCAACCTCGTTCTCGCCCTGCATAGTTACGAACCAGGGGCGCGAAGCTGTGTCCGGATTGCCTGCCGTAAAATAGTTGCGTGGACGGCTGATCCGAAGCCGGAAGGCCTGGAGTACCCCACCGACGGCGCATCCGTCTGCTCCGGTGTTGCAACTGTAATTGATGGCAGTGTCATAGGTTACAAAATCGTGTGTCTCCGACAGGCCGGGGGGCGGCGGGGGAATAATGACGGCCGTATCGACAGTCACCTGCATCGTATCCTTGCCGGTACCGCCGCTGTTATCCGTGACGGTCAGCACAAATTGATAGATCCCCGCCGTCAGCCCCTTGAACGTCGTGGTAGCGGAAGAAGGCGCCGTGATGGTTCCCCCCGTACCCGACAGCTTCGTCCAGGCATAAGCAGTGATCGTGCCGTCCGCATCCGTACCCGATCCCGTCACCGTTACGCTGTCTGTGGGCAGGGTGATCGTCGTGTCGGGACCTGCATGGGCCACCGGCGGAATATTGGGCGGCGGAGCACCGCTGCCGACCAGCGAGGTGTCACCCTGGCGAAGCATCCACTGGAAGATATTGGTGCCGGTGACCGGATCCACGGTATAGGTACCCATCGTATTTGGATGCAGATAATAGGTAGGATCGATGTTCGGGTTGGTGATCTTCGAGTCCGGACTATCCAGCCAGTTGGTGACGGAAGGGTCATACATGCTGTTCCAACAGCAATGGTTTCCATGCCCGATCGCCCCACCTACATGCTCAAAGGAAAAATACGCCGACTTCGGCACGCTGTCATTCATCAACTCGGTGATCTGCCAGATGTTTCGGGAGTCGTTATCGCCTTCCAGCCCGAAAAATTTACCCCCGTACTTCTTCGCCCAGTGTCCAAAGAACGTCGGGTAAGCCATCGGGTCGGCGCCGATCCCGTCAGGACCCTCACCCTGCAGATCGACAAAGCTTTTGACATTCGCCATATTGTGCTCATCGCCCGCAACATTTTCGTAGCCGAGATAGTTGGTCAGGACCTGCACACCCATACTAAGACCGGCCATATGCACGGAATTGAGTTTGGGATGGAAATACTTATACAACGTATCCATCAGTGCCTGCACAAATGGCGCGGTGACATTCACCGCCTGACCCATGACCGTGATCAAAATAGGATAGTGTTTACCGTTACCCAGCTGGAGGCCACCGTCCCAGCCGTTGTTCAGCCAGTAATGTGGCCCATAGGTAACCAGCTTGCTGGTATCGGTGCCTACTTCGCCCGCGCCTTGCATGGTCACGAACCAGGGCCGTGAAGCCGTATCAGCATTACCCGCCGTAAAATAGTTCCGCGGCCGGCTGATCCGGAGCCGGAAAGCCTGGGCTACACCACCTATGACACATCCGCCCGCCCCGGTATTACAGCTGTAATTGATGGTGGTGTCGTAAGTGACAAAATCATGTGTTTCCGATTGGCCAGAACTGAAGAAAGAAAGTAAAAGGAAAATGCAAATGGGAAGAAGGCTCTTCCCGAAGGAAGAGAAAGGTAAAGGTTTAAGTTTCACAACAAATAGGTTTAATGATTAAGGATAATGAGTCAGAGGGTACAGTGCGATCACGAAGTAACCGCATTTCTGTTAACCGATCATTAACTATTCGCTCTAAATGCCCACCGATTTGTTAGACGTGTCGATCGGGGAAATAGTCGTGCCGATTTATCCGAAAAATACCATTAACAGGGAATATTCCATCCCCGGGGGACACACTATCTTTATTCAATCCCCCATTAAAGCCCTTTCCATGCGCACCATCGCCCACTCTCCGCTCTTCTGGACAGCGATAATTGTCGCCTCCGTCACAATTCTTGCGCCGCTCTCCTTCACTTCCTGCCGTCACGGTGCAGCGGACCATACGCTCGATACTGTAGCCGTCAATCCAGGCTTTGCGATCGATCCACCCATCGCGGAGGAGGTGACGGTCGGGTTGTTGCAAAAACCGACCGATGAGGGAAATACACTTATAAAAGCAAGCTTTCCAAAAGGCAGGATCGGGAGCCCCTATCTTGCCTTCATGGCCGATGACAAAAAGATCGTGTTGCGGGATGACGGCGTAAGCCCCGACGAGAAGAAAGACGACAATATCTACACGGGCATTTCGAGCCTGGACCTGGCGGCCCTGCAACGGACCCAGGCGCAATTAGGCGGGAAAGGGGGCGAAGTTCCCGTAACCCTATTCCAGGGCCGCATGGTGACGGGGACAGAAAAGATCACGGCCATCGACCTGAACACCTTACTCAGGGGCGGTATCCTGCGCATTCACTTCCCCCTCTTTCCGCCCTCCCCTGCCCTCGTGGACTCCCTCAAGGCCAACAGCATTTTTGTCACAGCGCCCTCTGTCGTGACCGATCCGTCGAGGACCTACGACCCCTGCAGTAATGCCGGCACAAAGATGGGCCCCTGGACCTTCGGATTCCTGATGACCCAGCTGGCCAACAATCCGTCAACGGGCGTTAGCCCCTCACGTTTTGTATTGAACTGGCTATTGACCTACACGCATACCCACACGATCAACAGCGACCCGCTGGCAATACGGCCCAACGTAAACGCATTTATCCATCACTGGCTGGCACAAAGCAACGGGCTCGCGGACAGCACCCTCGACCTGTCGATTGCTCCGTTCCGGCTGCTGGCTATCGTGAACCGGGTGGACCTGCGATCGAACACCGGCTATCTGGGCTCCGGCGGCAACGCGGGCGAGGGCCGTTTCGTCTTCACGGCGCTGGACTCGAACTGCAACCCGATGCAATTCAACGTCATCTTTGAATATGGCGTCGACAAGACCGGCTGCGCAGCGATAAAGACGTATGCTCAACAATGGTATAACCTCAAGGATCTTACGGTAGGGTCGGCTGCTTATAACACGGCGCTGCAGGCGATAACCGACCAGTTTACGCTTGCCAACACCAATCCGGCAAAGCCCAACGGCAGCAGCCTGGACCAGCTGCGGACCAACGAGATCGACTTCGGGAACCCCTGGGAGTTGCGGGAATTCAATATCGACTCTACGACTCATTTACTTTTTAATACGACCGTGAAACAGACGATGCAGGCCAAATTCCAGAGTTCGGCTCTGCTGGATAGTTATATGGTGCAGCATGCCGGCCGGATAAAAACCAACACGGATCTCGTCCCCCTGGTCTTCAACTTCCATGGCCGGGATACAGCCTTCCTCGCCGGGGTGGCGCCGGAGCCGCCGCTGTTCTGGGCCCAGCCGGGTGCGACGCTGACCACCAACGATACCGTTCGGGAGATGCTTTCGCTGAATACCTGTAATGGCTGTCATAATATCGAGACGGGGACCGGTTTCCGCCAGGTGATCCCCAACGCCTTCGGGAGCCCCGCCACGCTCTCGGGCTTTCTCCTCGGCATCGGCATCACTAACCCTGCGGAGATCCCGGGGCACTGGCACTTCGCGGATTTGCAGCGGAGGGCTATCGACCTTGCCGATCTGGTCAATTCCCCCTGCCTGTTGACACCCTTCCATTTCCGGCCGCTGAATATGACGCATTGAAGGCGCCGTTGGCGGCGACCCCCACTATTTCCTCACCTCTCCCAACACCGGTTTCTCCACTCCCTTCAACTCCTTCACTTCCGTGTTCAGCAACTCCAGCACCACCACCTCGTTCCCGGCGGGCTTCAGCCATTCTACCGGCACATACACCGTCTGCTGCGGTCCTACCGACCAATACCTTCCCAAGTTATGGCCATTGACCCATACCACGCCCTTCCCCCATTCACGCAGATCCAGATACGTGTCCGCCACCACCGGCATATCAAAGGACCCCCGACGGATAACGGGACCAGAATTCTTACCCGCGACAGACTTCAACCCGGCGACACTCTTAAATGCCAGGGAATACATTTCCCATCCCTTCAGCTCCACTCCGCTCAATTCTACCTTATCGGTGATCCCCTTTTTGTTTTTTAACAGATAGGGGCCGAAGTCGATCCGCCCTGAATTCTCAACAAGAATATCCAATCGCACCTTTCCGGCAGGCAGCTGCAGCATCAGGCTATCCTGGTAGATCCTCCGGTCCAACACCCCTGCCTGCCGTCCATTCAGCAGCACGATGGCGTAATCCCGCACATCGGTTATTCGTAGCATCGCACTCCGCCCACCGGTCACCGAGGTGCGATACATCACGAACCCATAATCCTGGTGCAACGCTTCAAAGGTCATTGGCTTCTCGTTCTTCACGGGATTGGGTAGCATATCCAGTAGCCGCGCCAGCTCGGTCATTTTGATAGGCGCCACAGCCACGGCCGGTTTAGCGGGCGGAATGGCCGGCAAGGTTACATCGGGAGGCAAGTGTTTTGCGATCACTTCGCGGAACCGCAGAAATTTTTCCGTGGGATTGCCCGCTTCGTCCAGCGGCGCATCATAGTCGTAGCTGCTGATCTGCGGTTCATAGGGGTGAGTGTCGTTATAGTTGGCCCCATTCATAAATCCGCGGGTGGTCCCTCCATGGAACATGTACATATTGATGGAGATCCCCGCGGCCAGCGCCGAGTCGAGCTTGCCGGTGTAGTCCGCGGCAGGGACGGTGTGATGAGGAGTGCCCCACCAATCATACCAGGCCGGATACCATTCGGCCATGTAAAAAGGTCCGCGCCCATCGTGGTTCTCCCGCACCAGCTGTTTGATCTTCTCCGGCGCGACATCCCCGTTGACAGCCGGTAACAGACCGGGCAGATGTCCATTACGCACATCGGGCGCCGGATCACAGGTGTAAAGCAGTCCGTCAAAACCAGCTTCGACGAATAACTTCCGGTTGATGTCGAGGTATTCCTTGTCGGCCGCGAAAGATCCATATTCATTTTCGATCTGCACCATGAGGATATTCCCCCCATGATTCACCTGCAGAGGGGCCAGCTGACGCCCGATCTCTTTTATATATTTTTCGTACTCCTGAAGGTATTTCGGCTCTTTGCTGCGTACGACGAGCCCCGCTTCATTCTGCAGCCAGTAAGGGTATCCGCCAAACTCCCATTCGGCGCAAACATAAGGGCTGGGCCGGAGAACGACCCACAATCCCTCTTCCCGGGCAGTCTCGACAAAGGCCTTCACGTCGTTGTTCCCCGAAAATTCAAACTGTCCTTTCTGTGGTTCATGCACATTCCAGAACACATAGGTCCCGATGGTGTTCAACCCCATGGCCTTCGCCATTTTCATCCGGGCCCGCCAGGCCTCCCGCGGCACCCGGGGATAATGGATCTCTCCGGAGATCATGACAAAGGGTTTTCCATCCAACAAAAAAGCGGAATCTGCCATCGTAAACTGATGTTGCGCATGCAAACTCATGGTCAGCAAAATTCCAAGTACGGTACTGTAAACACTTCTTTTCATATATCCAAGTTAGTAGTAGCTAAAACGATCCGCCGCCCCTGCGTCGGAAGATGCGTAGCCGATCGTCATTGATCGCCGTCAATATCAGGTTCTCGCCCCGGCCATTCTTTATCAATTTCAGATCGGTCACGTCCCCCTTTACAAAAAAGCCCGTATCGATGCGCGTCGCCGGCAAAAAATGACCATCCCCCCTCCCTTTCAGAAACAAACCATAGGAAGCATCATACCGCCCGGTCATTACTTCCGCCTGGTACTCGTTCCCCGCCAGCAACAGATCCGGCTTACCGTCCCCATCGAGATCATTTACCAGGATCGCATTCACCGGCGCAAACTGGGCTTCGAGGGGCAAAATATGTTTTCGGAATTTTCCTTTTCCGGTGTTCTCGAACCAGCAGGACCTCCATTCATTACATTCAAGCCGGAGGGCGTCCTTCAATTTATCTTCCGGGAAAAGAGTGACAAGATCAGCTGCGGCGAAATCGGCATTTTTCAGAAAACGCTTCTTAAGCGAAGGCATTTGCCGGGATAGCTGGTTCAGGCTCACCCCCACATGTAGGGTCTGCCGCCCGTGATCGTCGGGCAGATAGTAGCAGAGGACCGGCTCGATCCGCCCGTTACCTTCGAAATCCTTTCCATACAGTCGCATCGGTGTCGCCTCTGTGACATGGTAGGGATTGTTGCCTCCCATATTGCCGGCGATGATATCCATGTCGCCGTCACCATCCACGTCGGCGATGGCAAGGCTTCTCCACATTCCATGCTGATCGTCCAGCCCCAGTTGGCTCGTCACCTCCATCAATTTCCCCTCCACGTCCCGGAAAACCCGAACAGGCATCCACTCGCCGGTCAGGATCAGCTCCTTCACTCCATCTCCGTCCACATCTGCCCAGGTGGACGCCGTCACCATGCCCGGCTCGGACAGCGCCGGACACACCGTCCCAGTGATATCCACAAATGCGCCGTTGCGATACTCCAGCAGGAAACTCTTTGGGAAAGAAGGATAGTCGATCGATACCCGTCCGCCGATAAACACCCGAAGCGGATGCCGCTCGTCTCCCCCTAAGCAACTGATGCTTTGGGCGATGGTATTAATGGTTGGCGGAAAGGCGCCACGGCTCAAACTAAAATTTCCCTTGCCGTCATTGAGGTAAAGCCGGGGTACATAGAAGACCGAGCCTTTGTCGAATTCCGAACTGCCGCCTGTGACGATGAGATCGAGATCGTGATCTCCATCCACATCTACGAGGAGACTTTGCATGTCTTCTTCATATTTCGGACCCTCCACCAGCGGCTTGCTGATAAACGTTCCGTTCTTTTGCTGCAAACAAACCATGCCCGGCTGTTTGAAGGCACCCCCGATGAAAAGATCGGTAAGCCCGTCGCCATTCAGATCCCCCGTGCTGATAAAGGGTCCCAGCTGAGAATATTTCTGCGGGAGCAGGGGATTAAAGGAAAAATCATTGAAGAAGGTCTCCTGGTGTTTGAAATGCACCTGCAATGAATCGGCAATATCGACCCACGAAGCCATCCCTGGTAAAGCCGGCAGGATCGCCCCGCCCGCGTCACTCTCCCTGAGTGCCAGCATCGTATCTACCGCCGGCCGATCCAGATGTTGCTTCCGCCCATTGGCCCAGGTGACGATGACACTGTCGGGCCGGCCGGTCTTTCCCAGCCCGAAATGAAGTCGCATATCCACGGAAGAGGCATATCCCCGCACCGGATACTGGTCCACGGATTGCTCCTGCCCGCATTGCCACAGGTGGATGGTCGCACCAACCCCATCCCGGTTGAGGCTGTCCCCCCGCAACACAAAATCTAAAAAATGCCCCCCGGAATTATTTATATATACCCCCGCCTCGCCATTTATATTATTCACCACGAGGTCAAGGTCCCCATCATTATCCAGATCCACATACGCCGCCCCATTGGAGATAGACTTCTCAGTGAACCCAGCAGCCGTCGACTCATTGAAAAAGCAACCATTCCCATTATTATGGAAAAAATAACTACGCAATGGCACGCCCCCCATCTTATCCAGCTGTGCTCTCAGCACCCGCTCCCGCGCCGGCCGGTCGCTCATTCCGTAATTCTCTTCCCGGAAGGCGATAAAGTCCGAATTGATCAGGTCCCGCCCCATCCCGTTGGTGATGGTCATATCCTTATAGCCGTCATTATCGTAGTCGGCCAGCAGCACACTCCAACTCCAATCGGTCTCGCTGATCCCTGCAAGCTGGCCGATCTCACTGAAATACGGCAAGGCCGTATCGGCCCTTTGACGCACTCCCCGGTTGAGCTGAAGCATATTCCGCATGAACTCGGGTTGGTACCCCGCTCTTCTTTCCGTCTCATACCGGCCATAGTTCATAAACGAGAACATCATCTTTTTCCGGTAATTATCTTCCGGCATCATATCCAACGTGGCGATATCGGGGAGTCCGTCGTTGTTGATATCCGCGGCGTCCACCCCCATGCTGCTATAACTTTGATGCCCCATGGATTCGGCAATGATATTGGTAAACGTACCGTTCTTATTATTCAACCAAAGGAGATCATTGCTCAGATAGTCGTTCGTAACATAGATATCGGGCCATCCGTCTCCGTTGAGATCACACACCACTACCCCGAGCCCATAGCCATCGTCCCTGATCCCGGCCGATAAGGAAACATCTTTAAAATAGGGATGAGCCGTCCCGGGAAGCTGGCCGATATTCCTGTACAACCTGTCCGACCGGATGGAATGTCCGCTCGCGTCAGGCCGGACAATGTCATTTTGCGAGACGGCGGGATGAAGCTCGTGATTGACGAGATACATATCCAGCCGGCCGTCCCGGTCATAATCAAAAAATACGGCCTGTGTGGAATAGCCCGTGTCGGCCAGTCCATATTCTGCGGCGCTGTCCGTAAAGCCAAGGTGACGATCATTGATAAAAAGCAGGTTCTTTCTTTTGCCGCCGGGCACATTGCCGGATACACAAACATAGATATCGGGATACCCGTCGTTGTTGATATCCACGATGCTGACACCCGTACACCAGCTGGCCGTTTCGAGACCCGCGGTCTTTGTGATATCCCGGAAATGATGACCGCCCAGATTCAGATAAAGCCGGCAGCTGGCTTGCGACGCCCCGAAAAACAGATCGGGCAGGCCATCGTTATTGAAATCCGCTACGCCTACGCCACTGCCCATATAGGCATATTCGTCGAAGACAAGGTTGACGGAGTCATTCTCGGTGATGGTATTGCTGAAGTGGATGCCGGAGGTTTCGGCATCGAGCCGGGTGAACAGGGCGCCTGCCTTCTTGTTCTCCCTGCACGCCAGGGAAAAACACAGCAACCCCGGAAGAAGTAATTTAATGATATGTTTGGGAAGGATGGGCATTAATGATAGTTTGCCACCAGGGTGGTCACACTTCTCGCATCCAGCTGGATATTGGTGGACGCCATGACGGACGGTTTCAAACTCTTGGTGCTGCTGGTCACATAGGCCGTAAAATTGCTGCCGGTCAGACTCGCTGATCCGCCTAACCCCGCAAAAGAGGCGGACGAAGCCGTCGTCCTTGTATTGACAATGACGATGACCAGTGTTTTTGCAGCCGGATCTATATAGGCCGAAGTCATGATATCGCCTGCGGCATACACCGGGTCCGTCTGGTTGTTCAAAACAGCATCCACCCGCACCATCCCGGGTCTTACAAATCTCGAATAGTTGCCAAGACACCAGAGCTGTTTGCTGTCGGAGACCAGGCCGTCGGTCTTCGATGATGGCGGATCCATGGCGCCCGCCGGGGAATTGATATACACAAGACCGTCGCTGTAATTATACGGATTGATCCCCAGCCACCATTGCCAGGAGGAGACATTGGCAACCGCCAAGTCATTGTGGATCACCTTGGCCACATAGAGACCATAGTCGATATTCGTACTTCTCGGATAGCCATTAAGGGTACCGCAGATATCTCCGAGGACCCCGAACTCCGTCATCCATAATTGAAGCGAGGATTGGATATTCTTTGCGCCGGTACTCACTGCCTGCCGATCAGTCACCAGGGTATTGTCCGGGCAGGTGGTAAAATAGCTGTGATAGGAGACGGTATTGTCCACATTCGACAAGTTGCCGATGTAATTGGAGCTGGAGGAATTGAACCATTGGTTCAACTGGTCGCCGCGGTTGTCCGAAGTGGCGGTGTTCAAAAATGTCACCTGCCCGGCCTCGCCCACGACGACATGGGTGTTTACTCCGTTGGCCTGCAACCCGGGCCCCAGTATCTTTATTAGCGCAGCGATATCCGTATTGGAAGCCGCCGTACCTTCCTGGTTATTGGAGGCCCCCCAATTCCACTGCGGCTCGTTGACAGGGCTAACATAATCGAAAGGAGTGCCGTTGGCCTGGAAATGCTTGCACACCTGGACGAGAAAATCGGCATAGTTCTGGAATCTGGAAGTACTAAGATTGAACTGGGCCGATCCGGTGCCATAGGCCTTCCCGTTGGTGGTCATATATACGGGAGGAGAAACAGCAAACCCCAGGACATACTTGACGCCTCGTTGTCTGGCCGCATTCATAAACCATTGCTGGCCTTGTTGCTTGTTCCAGTTATAACTGCCGTCCGGGTTTTGAAAGCACTCCTCCCGTCTATAATCGTCCGCTATGCCGCTGGAATCACCCTGCTCATAGCTGCCTGCGCCGATATTGAATCTCCAAAGCGACAACCCAATACCTTTTGGGTTGCCGCCGGAGTCTGCATCCATGCTAAAAAGATAATCGGCTATCTGGTTTTTCTTGGTAAGATTTGCCCATTGCCCAACGTACTTCGCCGACCAGGAATCAGATGCCCCGAAGCTGTGGATCGTCTGATGCGTATTCGCCAGATTCACCTGCAACGCCGCTTTCTGCTGGCAGGTGTCCACACCGTTGTACATACAAGGGTCCGCCGGCGGAAACGAAGAAGAGGACGAGCCTCCTTTCGAACAGCTCCAGGTCAAAGCGAGTAGGGCAAACAAAACATTCATCATAGCCTGTTGGGGTCTGTTCATCTAAAATTACGTTGAGCAATTCGTTAATAACCCGGGTTCTGAGTAATTTTTCCGCCGCCGGCCTGGATCTCCTGCAGAGGGATCGGAAATAGGTCGTTGGTACCCGGTATATACAATTTCCCCTTGTTGGCCGTCACTTCGGCGATATTGGTCCGGCTGTCATAGGGGTCCGTATTGGTCTGCAACCAGTTCACATAGGTGCCGCTGGGGCCGAAGAGGGTTGACATCAATGTCGTGCCGTTCACTTTCACGCGGTGCAGATCATCCCATCTTACATCCGCATATTCCCCTGCGAGTTCCAATCTCTTTTCCAGGATAATGGCATTGATCAACGCGTCGCCGGACAACCCCGTCTTTGGCGTCAGGTTGACCCGGGCTCTGACCTGGTTCAACAGGCTGGTCGCCGTCGTCGCATCTCCCTGCCGGGCCGCGGCTTCCGCCTCGATCAGCATGACATTGGCCAGTCGCATGAAAATATAGGGTTTCGGCTGCCAGCGATTGGTGTACCCCTGGTTGGCCGGGTTTCTTTCCGCCAGCGGAATATAATATTTTCTCCAGTTCCTTGCGGAGGTGTTCCCGGCAGGGTTGCCGTTCCAGCTCGTCACTGCGGGATCGCCCGCAACGGCCTGGCCATTTTTGATAATGGTATTCACCCGCCGGATGCTGTCATTCTCATTCAAAAAAGCGTCTTCCAGGTTGCTGCTGGGCACATGCCATCCCCAGCCTCCGTCGACTCCGCTTCCTGCTACCACTGAATTCACATTGCCGATCAGGTTGTTGGCGCCGATCTCGAAGATCGACTCCGGCCCATTGTAATACGCGGTCTTGAAGATATTCCCATAGTTGGCCTCGAGGTGATATTCGTTCAACGCGATCAGTTGGTTAGCTGCCAGTACTGTGGAGTCGTAATGCCCCGACCACAGATTAGCATATGCCAGATAGGCCAATGCGGAACCCTTGCTGGCCCTCGCCATATCCGCCGTAGTTGAATAATCCTTGCGTTGGGGTAGATTGGCCGCAGCGAATTCAAAGTCGGCATTGATGAATGCCCAGATCTTGTCGATCGTCGTCCTCGCCAGTGGGATCTCGCTTTGTTTGGTGTTCTCCGTATACAGGGGCACTCCGCCAAAATTCTTTGCGAGGTCCATGTAGAAGAAGCCTCTCAAAAATCGCAGTTCCCCGGTGAGCCGTGTCTTCAATTGAGCATCGATCGTCGATGTCGCGAGGTTGGCAATTCCGAAATTGCACTGCCCGATGCCCAGATAACAGAATTGATAAAGATTCGTAACATCTCCGGCCGTAGGCGTGATGCTTTCCAGGCTGCCTATCTGCCGGTAGGACGCGGCATTGCTGAATCCACCAAGATTGCCCAGCCATCCGTTGTCGGTGGCGGTCTCGAAATTGAGCCTGTACCACATCGTCTGCCACCAGTCATTCTGGTTGATGGCCGAATAGCAGCCGGTTACATAGTTGGTACAGCCGGCGGTGGTTTGAAATACCCCTGCAGTCTGTACGGTCTGGATCCCGTAATAGGGAATATCCGTGAAACTCTTCTTGCACGAAGAGGAAATAATGACGGCCGACAAAAGACAGCCCAATATGATCTTATTATGTTTCATGTTTTCGATGTTGTTGGTGAGAATTACAATCCAAGGCTTATCCCGGCATTAAAAGACTTTGGCACGGGATATTGCCCCCTGTCGACGCCCTGATACTGCTGGCTGTCGGATTGCACCTCGGGATTGAAGCCGGAATATTTCGTGAACGTAGCGATATTCTGCGCACCCACATAGATGCGGACGCTCTTGATGCCATTCACTTTCAGGAAGGGCAGATTATAGCCCACCTGGATATTCCTGATCCGGGTAAAGCTTCCATCTTCCACATACCAGCTGGAGAAATTATAGTTGTTGCCCGTCGCAGGATTGGGATTGGAGGCCCGGGTGTTGTCGGTACGCCAAACCTTGGCATAACTCCCGGCGATCACGTTGGATGCACGGTCGCCGGTGATGAGGTAGCGCTTCGTGGTATTGATCACTTTCTGGCCATAGGAGCCATACATTTCTACGAGAAGATCGAATCCCTTGTAATCGGCCTTGAGCGAAAAGTCCGCATTCAATTTCGGATAAGGATTTCCCAGGAAGGTCCGGTCGGTCGTCGTGTTGATCGGTCCGGTCCCGCTGATCTTGGCGTATTTGAAATCGCCGGGTTTGGCCAGCGGCTGGATCATTGCGCCGTTCTTGTCGGTGTACGAATTTATTTCAGACTGGGACTGGAAGATGCCAAGCACTTTGTATCCATAATAGGCTCCCACTACACCATTGGTATAGATCCGCGAAAAGGACATCCCGAATCTTTCCTGCTCGCGATAACTGTCCTGTGCTCCGACATCCAGGCCTTCGACAGCGCCGAGGTTCAGATAGGTGGATTTTACATGACTCAGGGAGATCCTGGGGATGATGCGCAACTCACTGGTCGGCGTGATAATATAGCTCGCCGAGAATTCCCAACCCTTGTTGCCGATGCTGGCCACATTGGCGGTCGGCAGATTGGGCTGTCCCGCACTCAAAGGAATGGAAGGCAGGGTCAGGATCGCGCCGCTCGACTTGTTATTGAAATACTCGAATTCGAAATTGAACTTGTTGTTGAAGAGTGTTCCATCCAGGCCCAATCCACGATCCATATCCGTCTCCCATTTCAGGTTAGGGTTGCCGATCTGCGTGGGTACGGTACCATAGGTGGTCTGACCGGCAAAAGGATAGGTCGCCCCGGTCGATACCAGGCTGTACCAGGTGCTGCGGGTGATGGCATCCGCATTCCCTCTTTGCCCCCATCTTGCTTTAAACATCAGGTTATTCATCCAGCTATAACTCTTCATGAAATCCTCCGCGGACAGACGCCAGCCGAGAGACACACTCGGGAAGAACGCATATTGGTTGCCGGGAGGAAATTTCGAGTTGCCGTCCCGCCGGGCGTTGGCGGTCAGATAATACTTGCTGTCATAGTTGTATTCCACCCGACCGAAATAGGCCGATCTCTTGACCCAGTACGCATTGTTGATACCGCCGGTAGGGCTGGGATTTCCGTTGGGGTCCGTGCCAAAAGCGGCGAGGACAGCCGGATTCGTCAGGTCCATGTTGAGGTAATCTTAATAGGCGAACAAGGGATTGTTGCCATTCGTGCTGTCTGCGGAAACCTTCTGACCGCTGCCATAATATTCCTTTTGCTCAGCAGCTTCCTGACCGACCAGCGCGGTGATATTATGCTTTTCGGCGACGCTGAACTTATACGTCAGCACATTGCTCAGGACCCAATTGTATTTCGTGTCGAACCCCTGACCGGCCTTGGTCAGCGAGCTGAAATTATTCGGGTTCAGATAATAGCGGGGGATAAAGAAATTACTTGTGGTATTGTCCACATTGGCCCCGGCCGTGGTACGGAAGGTCAGACCCTTGATCGGCTGGATTTCCATGAACGAGCTGGACTGGATCCCATACAGTTGGTTGGGGTTGAGGGTCGCCAGGTTCATGCCAAATACATAGTTGGGGGGCGGGGTTCCATTCCCGGGACCGCCATAGGGTGTTCCGTACGCACTCCATTTCGCATCGTAGAGACCGGGATCAGCGGAAGCAGGGATATGCTGGAGATTCGGGTTGATGAACGGACTCGTAATAGGGTCCGTGCCCAACAGTCCTAAAAAGTCAACCGGCGTATTTATCCAGGTCTCATAGCGGGGGGCGAGGGAGCCGCCGAATTTGAGCCAGTCGTTGATCCTGAAATCGCCCGAGAACCGGCCGGTGATCCGCTTCCAGTCACCTACCTTGGTGTTCGCATGCGCATCCGTATAGGACAGGCTCATGGCGTACTGCGATTTTTCAGATCCACCCGTATAGTTGATCCCCACATTCGTGGTAGGACTGTGGGAATTGATCACTGAATTCCACCAGTCGGTCGACTTCGTAGTATCATATTGATTGATGGGAGTCTCGGCAACGGTGAAGCTGGGATTGGATAACCGCTGGAACTTCAGCCATTCCGTGGAATTGGCCATGGTAAAAGGTCTTTTCAAGGTCTGCAACTGATAGTTTAGGGTCACATTCAGATTGCTTTGACCCGCCTTGCCTTTTTTGGTCGTTATCACAATGACCCCGCTGGCGGCCTGCGCTCCATAGATTGCCGCGGCAGACGCATCTTTAAGGACGTCCATTCTTTCGATATCCGCCGGATTGATCGAATTGAAGAACCCGCTTTGGATGGGTACTCCATCTACGATCAAAAGGGGCTGGCTGGTGCCCTGGACGGTATAGATCCCCCTGATGTAAATATTGGGCTGCGCACCCGGGCCATTGGAACCGGCCAGTACACGGACGCCCGGTACCTCACCCTGGAGGGAATTGGCAGCATTGGGATCCTTGAAGGTCGTCAGCTCCTTGCCGGAGATGGACGCTACACTACTGATCAGATCGGCTTTTCTGGTCGTGCCATACCCCACTACCACCACATCGCCCAGCCCTTCACTGGTCGTCTCCAATTGCACATTCATATCCGCCGAAGCAGGAACTCTTTTGGGCGCATACCCGATGTGCGTAAATTCCAGGACAGCATTAGCAGGCGCATTGATGGAAAACCCACCTGCCTCATTTGTCCTGGATGAAATTTTGCTGCCGATCACCGAAACGGTGACATTGGGGAGAGGGGCGCCGCCCGCGGTCACTTTTCCAGTGATCACCTGTTGGGCCCATAGCGTGGCTGTACCAATAAATAGCAGTACTGCCGAGAGCAATAAACTTCTCATAATGACAAGACGTCGTTTAGTTTTTGTAATTAAGATTCCTTATTCTGAATCTGACAGGTGCAAAATAGGGGGCTAAACCACTTTGGAAGGGGGGCAAAACACACAGGAATGGGGGGTAAAACGTGTAGAAATGATAATTTTTCACTCTTCCGGCTCCCGGATGGTGTTCAGATGCCGGTTGAAGGATTGCCGGTATTTTTTGATGTATTCGGAAGGGGTGATGCCAAAGACGCCCACGAACTGTTCCCGAAAATACCGCACATCGTTGATGCCCACCTGGTAGGCAGCCTGACTGACATTGAGATTTTCCGTGAGCATCAGCACGGCAGCCCTTCGGAGCCGGATACTCCGGATAAAAGCATTCAGCCGTTGCCCGGAGATGGCTTTTACCTTCTGGTTGAGCCGGGAATGACTCATGCCCATGGCCTTGGAGAATTTTTTCATAGTAAACTCCTCATTGTCAATATTCTCCTCAATTATCGCAATGCATTTCCGCAGAAAGTCCTGGTATTCCATCGGGACTTTCACCGTACTTTCTTTCAGTGTGATGCTATCCAGGAAATATCGTTGCAGGGTGTTCCTGTTCTTCAGCACGGCCTCGACCCTTGCCGCCAGAAGGCCGCTGTCGAAAGGCTTGGTAAAATAGTCATCGGCTCCCCCCTCTACCCCCTTCATCCGGGTCTCTATGGTCGTGGCGGCAGTAAGCAGGATCACGGGGATGTGCCCCATGAACTCGGACCGCTTGATCTTCGAACATAGTTCCAGACCATCCATCCCCGCCATATTGATATCACTGATGATCAGGTCGGGCATCTGTTCCTCTGCCATCCGGTACCCGTCCACCCCATTGTCGGCCGTATAAAGCATGTATTTGGAGGAGAACAGTCCCCGCAGGTATTGGAGGATCTCGGCGTTATCGTCGATCAACAGGATCGACCTTTTTTCCGTCAGGACTTCTTCGACCGTCTGACCCTGGCCGACAGGCATGTCCTCCGGCATCGGCGCAAGGTCGACCTCTTCCCGCAGTTCTTCCAGCAGTTCCAGCTTTCCGCCGCGCTCTTCGGGCCCCACCGTGGCTGTCGCCGTCGTCGCGAGATCTTTCTGCAGCGTAATGGTAAATTTCGTCCCCTCTCCTACCACACTGTCACATTTCACCATCCCCCTGTGCTGTTCTATAAAATGTTTCACCAGGTAAAGCCCGATGCCGAATCCCGTTTTGGGTATCCCGCTCGTGACTTCCGCCTGCTGAAATTTCTGAAAGATGCGTTCCTTGTCCGCCTCCGCAATGCCGGCGCCGCTGTCCTCGACAACGATCGTCACGATGTCCGGGCCATCTTTGATCAGCAGGGAGATCCTCCCTCCGTCCGGGGTAAATTTAAAAGCATTGGATAAAAGGTTGAATAAAGCTATCTCTATCTTCTCCCGGTCTCCCCGAATCCAAACGGGTTCATCCGGTCCTGTATGATTATACAGGATGTGTTTGGCCTTTGCCTGCTGTGCAAAACATTGGAACACCTCATCACAGAGCGTCCCTACGTCCAGCCGTGACAACTTGAGCACATCGGCGCCGCTATCCGCCTTGCGGAAAAGGAGCAGTTGATCCACGAGGCTCAACAGCCTGCGCGCATTCCGGTAGGCCGTGGTCAGACCTCGTTCAGCGCTCTCCTTTCCGTCCTGCAGGGCTTCTTTCAATGGATTGATGATAAGCGTAAGGGGTGTCCTGAACTCGTGAGAGACATTGGTGAAAAAAGAAAGCTTCTTTTCGTGCAGCTCCTTGTCCTTCTCGTTTTCCAGATGCGCCAGCCTGATCTCATACCGCAGCCGCTCCTGCTGTCGGGTATATCTTAAATACATATATCCCGCCCCGGCCAGCGCCCCGGCATACAAAAGATAGGCCCACCAGCTGCGATACCACGGTGGCAACACCACGACAGACAAAAGGGTCTTTGCTGGCCCCCATTGCCCCTGGACCGCTGCCGCCTTGATCTTGAAATGATAGGTACCCTCCTGCAGCCGGGTGTATTTGGCGAGACGTATATTATTATTATAGTTCCATCGATTGTCCCAGCCTTCCAGGTAATAGGCATACTGTACCTTGTCCGGCGAGCCGTATTCCGGTGCGACGAATTCGAAGGTCAGGGCGGCCTGGTCGTACGGCACGGTTATTTGTTGAATATCTTCCAGGCTTCGGCGCGTGACAACCGTGCTGCTGGCGACGACCGCCCTGTCCCCCATCCGGATCCCTGTCAAAAAAACGTCCGGCGGACTCGCCTGGTCATGTACGCTGTCGGGATAGAAGAGATTGAAGCCCTTGATGCCGCCAAAGAGAAATTCGCCGGTCCGCAGAGCTATCCCGGCATTGAAGCTGAATTGATTGCTTTGCAGCCCATCCGAAGGGGAAAAGTTTCTGATCTTCCTGGTTCCTGCCTCCATCCGGATAAGACCATTGAAGGTACTCATCCAGAGGTTGCCCCGGTCATCTTCGAGTATACGCAGAATGGTGTTGCTCGGAAATCCCTCCGCATCGGCAAACCGCTTCCATTTGCCCGTACCCCGGTCGAAAAGCAACAATCCGCCTCCCTGCGTGCCGACCCAGAAATTGCCGTCCCTGTCCTCATGCAAACAGCGGATGGTATAGCCCAGTTCATACCGCTGATGCTGGCGGCCCTCCCGGTCGATCCCGATCAGGGAAGAGTAGTTGCCACCCCAAAGCCGGCCCTGTTTGTCCTCAGCCAGGCATTGGATGTTGACAAGACTCTTGTCGAAGAGTTCGAACTTGTCTGTTGCCCGGTTCAGAATATACAGGGTGCCATCGTTGCTGGTGCTGGCCCAAAGGTTCTTCATTCTGTCCTCGTACAGCAGCCACACCCTTTTCTCCTCCATATTCGTGTTGGGATTGAAACAGGCATAGTGCTTAAATCCCCCGCTCTTTCGGTCCAGGTAGCTGATACCTCCAAACCACGCCGACACCCAGATGTCTCCCTTGCTATCGCAGAGCACGCCGGTGATAAAATTCCCGCCCACGCTGTTGTTGATGCCTGCCTCGTGTTTATAGAGCACATAGGTGTTGTCACTCCTTCGCCAGTATCTCAGTCCGCTCCCATCCGTTCCGATCCAGACATTCCGATCCCTGTCCTCGCAGCAGGAAAGGATAAAATTGTCGTTGGCATTTGGAGCCCGTTCATCCCTGTATACGACGGTACGTATCGGGTTAGGCCTCGACTCTACAATATTGACGCCTCCCCGCAGGGTTCCGATCCACTTGCGGCCTTCCCTGTCCTCGCAAATGGAATAGACGGCGCTGCTGTTCAACATAGGGCGTCCGTCTGCGGAGAGAAAGGGTTGCGCCGTCGGCTGTTGCGGCGCTTTCCACCAAACCCCTCGTCCATCGGAGGCGATCCACAAAATGCCCGCCTTATCCATACAAAGGTTCGAGATCTTGAAATTCCCATCCACGTTATTCTCCGACCAATGGCTGCGGGCAATATCGTACCGGTAGAGTCCATTGTCGCTTCCCAACCACAGCCCCCCTGCCCCGTCGGGCGCCAGGCAGTTCCCCTGAGTGAAGGTCCTGTCGACGATCTGAACCTTGCCGTCTGTCATACGGCATAGTCCATAGTCCGGCACGATCAGCCAGATCTCGCCGTTCTTTCGATCGATCTGGATGCCGGAGACCGAATAGCTGTCGATTATTTTGTCGTTATCATAGATCGGTATCGCATGGCCGACGGAACTCCCCTTTTCAAATACCAACAGGCCGGACCGCTCGGTTGCCACCAGTATATTGCCCGCCTTGTCGGCAACGATATTGCTGACGGCCTCCGATACGATGTGCAGAGCTTTATCGGCGGACGTCATATAACGGGCAATGGAAAAAAGATCGCTTTCGGGGTGGTAGATGCTCACCCCGTTGCGGCCCCCGATCCATAAATTGTGTGCGGCGTCGCCGGAAATGGTAAAGATCTCATTACCCCTCAGCGACGTACTGTCCCCGATCCTGTTGCGATACACTGTACAGGTGTTTCCGTCATATCTATTGAGCCCGTCATAGGTGGTAAACCACATAAATCCCCTGTAGTCCTGGTAAACACTCGTTACGGAATTATTGGAAAGTCCGTTCTCGATGCCGATGGTACGGACGGGTGGGTCGATGGCCAGCAAACACAAAGGGAATAAGACAGCGATACATCCCGACATCCCCTTTCTCCATTTCTTGTTCATCCGACTAATTTAGTAAATAACTTGTCTTTTGCCCTATATTTACCCAATGAGCTTGTCATCCGCCAACCTGGACACCAAACAACACTACCCCATACTCGATGGTCTTCGCGGCGTAGCCGCTGTAATGGTCCTCCTGATGCACACTTTCGAGGTCTTCGACGACGGCAGTCGCTTCAAATTGTTGATCAATCATGCCTACCTGGCCGTTGACTTCTTCTTCGCCCTGTCGGGTTTCGTCGTTGCCTATGCGTACGACGACCGTTGGCCTGGAATGACCCAATGGGAGTTCTACAAACGCCGGCTTGTCCGGCTTCAGCCGCTGGTGGTCCTGGGATCGGTTGTTGGCGCCGCATTATTCTATTTCCAGGCAAGCCCGATCTTTCCGTTGGTCGCCGGAACCCCTGTATGGAAGGTTTTGTTGCTGATGGTAATCGGCGCGACGCTCCTCCCTGTTCCGATCTCCATGGACATCCGCGGCTGGTCGGAAATGCATCCCCTCGACGGCCCGGCCTGGTCGCTCTTTTATGAGTATATCGCCAACATCCTTTACGCCACACTGATCCGGCGCTTCTCAAAACTTTTCTTGTCCATCGTTGTTTTCGCGGCAGCCTGCCTGCTGGCCGGCTACCTGCTACTAGCGCCGGAAGGTGATCTCATTGGCGGCTGGTCACTGGATGGGCAGCAGCTGTTCATCGGATTTACCCGTGTCTTATACCCGTTTTGCGCCGGGGTACTCCTCTGCCGCATAGGCAAACTCATCCGCATCCCCCACGCATTCGGATGGTGCAGCCTGATCATGATCGTCGTGTTCAGCATCCCAAGAATCGGCAACGAGCACCAATTGTGGATGAACGGATTGTATGAGGCGATCATTGTCATCGCCATCTTCCCGCTGATCGTTTCGATGGGCGCGGGCGGCGTCATCCATCGTCCCAGGTCAGCCCGGTTCTGTAAATTTCTGGGTGATATCTCCTATCCATTGTATATCAGCCATTATCCGATCATTTATACCTACACCGCCTGGATCACCCGCAACAAGATCCCACTCGGGCCCAGGGCTTTTCTGTTCGCCGCCGTTGTCGTCACCTCCAGTATCACCCTGGCCTACGCCTATTTGCGACTGTATGACGAACCCGTCCGCAAACGGCTGCGAAAATATCTTAAATAACCCCGACCGCCGGCCCTTTTCTTTCGTTCGTATATAGGTAACTTTACCTTCCAACACCAAACGCCTGCTATGGTCCGCCTGCGGTTGAATATATGGTTGGGGCTGCTAGCCACCCTTCCTGCGCTGCCTTCCGCGGAACAATCCCAGTCTTGTCCCATCAATATCAACTTCTCCAGCAACGCTCTCACCCACTGGCTGGCCTACACCGGCAATAATAAAGATGGTAATGGTCCCACCGCCATCATGCGCATCTATGATTCGACCGCTTCGGCCCCCGGCGGGACGATCGGTGCAACGAGCTTTCCCGAATACAACCTTCCCAGCATGACCGGCATTATGGTGATCACCAGACAGGGCACCGATGCCTTTGGCAATTTCCCGACCATTCCCACCGTAAATGGGTATTCCTACCGGTATTCTATTTTGCTGGGATCGACGGCCGTCTCCCGTAGCCAGACAACGAGCCCGATGGAACCTCCCAACGGCTCGCCTCCTCCACAAGCCACTGCTCCGCCGGGCGGCTATGTCCGCGGGATAAAGTATCAGATAAATGTTCCGCCCGGCCCTAGCTCAGTGCCCTATACCATGACCTATGCCTATGCCATGGTGCTGGAGAACGGCACCCATGCTTCTATCGATCAACCCATGGCCCGCGCGATCGTAAGCACGCCCGGCGGAGTGATCGATTGTGCCTCTCCCGAGTATTTCCTTCCCACCAACGGCGGACTCGATTCCTCCACCGCACGGAACAACGGATTTTCCCCCAGTCCCATACCCACTCCGAATCCCGCGCCAATTCCGGGCGGCGGCCCCCCGCAATATCTCCAGGATGTCTGGACAAAAGGCTGGACCGAAGTAACCTTCGATCTCTCCGCCTACCGCGGGCAGCAGGTATCGCTCACCTTCGAAGCAGACAACTGCGTGCCGGGCGGCCATTTTGCCTATGCCTATTTTGCACTGAGGGATGTCTGCGCGGGACTCCAGATCAGCGGGGACACCATCGCCTGCTCCGACGCTGACGGGAAATATTCCATCCCTTCGCTCGATGGGGCAACCTATGAGTGGACTGTCCCTCCCGGCTGGACGCTCAACCCCGGCGACGGCGGCGGAAATACGATCGATGTCACCATCGGCGATAAACCGGGATTCATTGTCGCGAAAGAAAAGAACAGTTGCTCGACCCTTACCGATAGTCTGTTCGTGCATCTTTACAAAGGCGCTCTGCCGAAGGCAGTGATCGATCCGCGCGATACGACCGTCTGCTACGGACAGCCGGCGCCGCTACATGCGCTTATTCTTACGGGCACCAAATACATCTGGCAAAGCCACGAGCCCTTTGGCAGAGGGACCAGCGACTCCATCGTCATCCCATCCGTGCCCTTTGCGACCGGCGTCGTCGCCACGCCGAACCAAACCGCGGATTATATCCTGAATATCCGCAACGACGGTTGCCCCATCACCGCTTCAGACACTTTCAGGGTCAACATCGTGCCTCCCATCCATATCGATCTGGGCAACGATACGCTGGTAGTTGTGGGCGAGCCGCTTCAATTCCATGCCATCAGCACCGACCCTTACAGGGACGAATATCAGTGGTCTCCGTCGACAGACCTCAACGACCCAAATATCCAAAACCCGATCGGCCTGTATCCGGGAGATATAAACACCATCACCTACCAGGTGTCGGCGACAGACAGCTTTGGCTGTTACGGCACTGCCACTGTAAAAGTCACGATCGCACATACTCTGCCGGATATTTTCGTGCCCAACGCATTTACGCCCGCAGGCAGCACCAACACGCTGTTCCGCCCGGTCTGTATCGGCATTGCCTCGCTGGAATACTTCCGGGTGTATAACCGCTGGGGCCAGATGGTATTCGGCACCTCGCAGATCGGGCAGGGATGGGATGGGCGCCTCCACGGACAAATGCAGGAATCCAATGCCTATCTCTGGGTGGCAAAAGGAACGGACTATGCCGGCAAGCCCATTTCAAAAAGAGGTACCGTGGTCCTCGTCAGGTGATATTTTTTCATTATTTTTAGATACTCTTCAACCACCCATCTGACTGACCATATGGAATTTCTCAACACCCTATATCACGAGCTGATCTCCTTTTTTGGCCTCGATGCCCTCCTGGAGATGTACCACACCGGCAACTACGATCAGCTCCTGACACTCAAAGGCATCCTGGGCGCGATCTCGCCCGTTATCCCGCTGATCTTACTCATTGAGATAGTGCGCGCGCTCGTGTATAAGAAGTTCCGGATCGAAGACTATCGGACGCCGTTCTTCATCTTCATCGCAAACCGGGTCATCGGAAGGTTCATATCCATCGCCGCCGTCACCTTTTGTATCGCGTATCTCGAAAAATACGCGATCCTGAACACCACCTTCTCGTGGTATTGGCTCATCTACGGCTATATCGTTTGGGAATTCGCCCACTTTATCTATCACTTCCTCGCCCACAAAGTGCGCATCTTCTGGTGTCTGCATTCCACCCATCATGCCCCGGAGTCCATGAACCTCTCCGTCACATATGCCCATTTTTTTCTCGAAGGGCCCTATGCCGACGTCATCCGGACCTCTATCTGCATCCTGGCTGGCGTCAACCCACCCCTCCTGTTCTTTATCATGTTCATCGACGGCACCTGGGGCGCCTTTATCCATGTCGGCGAGAACATCCTGAAGGATGGCCGGCTCGGCTTCCTGAACAGGATCATCCTGACCCCGTCCCATCACCGCGTGCACCACGCGAAAAATCCGTTGTACATGGATACCAATTTCTGCAATCTGCTGAACATTTGGGACCGGGTGTTCGGAACCCTGCAACGGGAAAGCAAAACCGTTACCATCGAATACGGCATTACAAGAAAAATAAACGCGCAGAATTTCTTCGATGTCTATTTTGGCGAATTCTACTACCTCGCGAAGGATGTCGCCAAAGCCCCGGGGCTCGTCAACAAGATCCTGTATATCTTTATGCCGCCTGGGTGGAACCATACGGGTGATCACAAGACCGCAACGGTCATCAAGAGACAAATTTCTTCGTCGCCTCCACCAGCAGCGCCAGCACATCTGTCTTCCCTGCCTTGAACGCGTGATTCGCACCATCGATCTTCACCAGCTTCGCTTTCTTCAGCGATGAACATACCGACTCGATCAACTCCCAGGTCGCCAGCTCGTCCTTTGTCCCCTGTAAGAAAAGCATCTTCACCTTCACCTCCTTCAAATGCTCGGCCCTGTCGGTCGACGGCTTCCCGGCGGGATGCAGCGGGAAGCCATAAAAGACGATCCCCATTATGCCGGAACGGGGTTGCACCGCCAGGTATTGTGAGGTCATCCGTCCCCCAAAGGACTTGCCCGAAGCAAACAGCGGCAACGTGGGATACGCATCCACGGCGTGATCGATCGCGGCGGCAATGGTCTGATGTGCAACCGCGGGATTATCCGGCCGCGCTTTCTGCTTCTCTTTAAAAGGAAAATTGAACCGGAGCGTCGCAACACCTTCGCCGGCAAGCCGGGTCGCCAGCTCCACCATGAAGGAATGATCCATCCCCGCCCCCGCACCATGCGCCAGCGTCATCATACAAACCGGTGCATCCGGGATAAAATACTCCGCCGAGACGGTTCCTATCTCCGGCGAAACGGACAACTTTACAGATCGCTTTTTCATAAAGCCATAATTTCTTTTTTCATGTTCTCTATTGCAGAAGCCTCAAAGCGGCGAAAAAAATAGTCCGTCTTGCAGATCCTTTCCATCCCAAGAAAAGCCTCGAGCACCTTCTTCCTCCCCGGCCCGTACACCAGGTCGGGATAGATGGAATATTCCTTATCCAACTTACTACTTTTTCCCTTATTTTGTACCAATGGCGATCCCCTTCATCAAAAGCGGCAGCCGCATCCACCGTGTGCGCAAGAATCTCCGGATGGGCATGGGCCTGGCCTGGTCCGCGTCCCCGCGCCTGCTGGTCCGCTACACCCTGCTCAGTATGTTCAACGCCATCACACCCCCTATTTCGGTGTACCTGGGCGCTATGCTGGTCAATAAGATCGCCAATGCCCGCTTCCACGCCACGCATTTCCAGGATATCCTGCCCCTCATCCTCGGCCTGTGGATCACCGTCGTGGTCCAACGCTCCGCCGGCGCCTACATCGGTTATGGCCGCAACCTCTTTGTCCGGCGGGTCGAACTGGAAGCCGAGCGACAACTTCTCGCCAAGGCCGCAAAAATAGACATGGGTAATTTCGACAATTCCGACTGGTACGACCGGCTCTCGCGCGCGAAACGCGACGTCAACTGGCGGCCGGGCGATCTTACCTGGTCGGTATTGGGTCTCTCGGGGAATATCGTTACCATCGTCCTCATGGCCGGTCTCCTGGCCAGCCTCCACTGGATGCTCGTCGTTCTGGCCATCGCCGCCTCCCTCCTTTCGCTTATCATCGAAAGTCGCATCACCTCCAAACTATACAAATTCTTTTACAAGGAGACCCCGGAAGAGCGGGAGCGCCAGTACCTCGGCGATATGTTCATCCAGCCCCGGTTCATAAAAGAGATCCGCGCCTTCGTCCTCGGCAACTATCTGCTGAAACGACACCGCAACATCTCCGAAGAATTGTTCAGCCAGCGCGCAAAAATATATAAGGCCGGCGCAAGATCCTCCATGTTGAGCGGCGTGGTCTCCGGAACGATCCTCGGCCTGGCCTATGTCTTCGTGGCGATCCGCGGCATCTCCGGCGCCCTCGATCCGGGGGGCGTCGTATTGATCATCGGCGCTTTCACTTCTGTTTCCGGCACGCTGGGACAGATCTCCAGCACTTTTGTCGCCGTCGATCAACATACGACCTTCCTCGAGGATTATTTCTCCTTCCTTGCGATCGAGCCGCTATTAGTCGTTCCCCCGCAGCCCCAGCCTATTCCTCCCGGCAATATCTTGAATATCCGCTTCGACAACGTCGGCTTCACCTATCCCGGCGGGACCGCCCCGGCCGTCGAAGGACTCAACCTGCAGATAAAAAGCGGGGAACTGATCGCGTTGGTGGGCGAGAACGGGGCGGGCAAGAGCACCCTGATAAAATTGCTCCTGAGGTTTTATGATGTCGACAAAGGCGCCGTTCTCATCGATGGCATCGACATCCGCGAGATCGACCCGGAGACCCTCCGCAGCCGCATCGGGGTCCTGTTCCAGGACTATGCCACCTACGAACTCTCCGTGAAGGAAAATATCATCATGGGCTGGCCCTATGTGTCGCCCGACGAAGAACGTATCAGCAAAGCACTGAAGGACTCCCGGAGCGAATGGCTCGTCAGCAAACTGCCCAACGGCCTCGAATCGAAAGTGGGAAGGTTGTTCGAAGGCGGCCACGACCTCTCCGGCGGGGAATGGCAGCGCCTGGCCCTTGCCCGCATCATGTACCGCGACTCCGATATCTGGATTCTCGACGAGCCCACCTCCGCCCTCGACCCTGAAGCTGAAGCTGCGATCTTTGCTGAACTGAAAGAGAATCTTAAAGGACGGATCGGGATCGTCATCTCTCACCGGTTCTCCACGGTCCGGATCGCCGACCGGATCGCAGTCATCGCCGACGGCCACATCGCCGAACTGGGCTCCCACGAAGAACTCCTGGCCGCCGGTAACCGCTATGCCGAATTATTCGAGATCCAGGCGGCAGGTTATCGCTGATACCCAACCCCAAAACAGTTCCGTTTTTTACAATCCGCACCGCGCGGGCGGCCCTACCTTTGCACAGTACCGGCAAAAACCGTATTTTCGACCCATGGAGTTCACCTACTTCCCTCCATCCGAGATTCTAAGGCCCTATATCCGGCATTATTATCTCTTCCACTCCACCTCGGAGGCGCCCTTCGGGGACACCGTCTTTCCGAGCGGGGATATGGAAATGATCTTCAATCTCGGGGAAGGCTCCTGGTCCGCCAACGACAAGACCAACCCACCCATCGAACTCTGGGGCCAGATCACAAAACCTCTGGCAATCCACTCCACCGGCAGCCACACCATGCTCGGCGTTAAATTCTTCCCCCACTCGGCCGCCTATTTTCTGGATGACACCATCGGCGGATTTAACGACCAGGTCTCGGACCTGTCCGGGATCCTCGGCCGACCCGTCAAACAACTCCACGCCCAATTATTGAATACCCCCGACACCGCAAAACAGATCGCCCTGCTCGAATCTTTCCTCATCGGCATCCTGATAAAAAAAGAGAAGAAGTCCTTCCGCATCGATAAGGTCGGCCATATCCTGAAAAGCATGACCCGGGACCCGGCCGAGGTCAGGATAAACGCCATCGCCACCAAACATGGCATCACCTCCCGTTATCTCAACAAACTTATCCAGCAGCACACGGGCCTCACCCCGATCTCGTTCAATAAGATCAGACGCTTTCAATTCAGCCTGAAGCTGATCGCCAGGAATGATCAGCCGCTTACTGCCATCGCCTACGACTGTGGCTATTTCGACCAGGCTCATTTCATAAAGGAATTCAAATCCTTCACCGGACTTACTCCCTCGGCGTACCTGAAGAATATCTCTCCCGTCAATCAATTGCTGCTGCAATAGCATTCCAAAAAAAATTCGAACAGTTCCCTTTCTTACAATTTTCGGTCTCTCCTCTCCGGTAGCTTTGTCAAAAAAAGACAATGTTTCACTACAACACCTTCCTCGGATTACACCAGGGCCCCGAACCGCTCTTCCTCGCCAACTGCTGGGATGTACAGAGTGCGAAATTGCTGGAGACAGCCGGCTATCCCGCGATCGGGTTCTCCAGTCACGCCATTTCCACCGCCTTCGGATATGAAGATGGCGAACGCCTCCCCTTCGACCTGCTGCTCCGCACTGCCAAACGGGTCGTCGAGTCTATAAACGTCCCGTTCACGGTCGATATGGAAGGCGGCTTTAGCCGAACCATCGATGGCATCCTTGCCAATATCGACAAACTCGTCGATGCCGGTGTCGCCGGCATCAACCTCGAAGACACCATCGCCGGAACGTCCAGGGAACTCCAGCCGGCAAAGGACTTCGCAAGGATCATCGCCGCGATCGCCAACCATCTCGAAAAGAACAACAGGAAGCTGTTCGTCAACATCCGCACCGACGGCTTCCTGCTCGATCTCCCGACAGCATTATCCGAGACGCTCACGAGAATCAAGATCTATGCAAACGCCGGCGCCGGCGGGATCTTTGTCCCCTGCATCAGCGGCAGGAACGACATCGAACAGGTGGTCGCTGCTACCCCTCTTCCCGTCAACGTCATGGTCATACCCGGCCTGCCGGATTGGGAAACCATCAGGCAACTGGGGGTGAGCCGGGTCAGCATGGGTCCCTTCCTGTTCTCCAAAGTCTATGAACACGCCGCTACCATCGCCAAAACCGTCTGGGAACAAAAGGATCTCAGACCTCTTCTTTCGTAATCATTCATTCACCAATAAAACAAAACAAATGAACCTTCCAAAAAGACCCGAAGACGCACACGCAACCTTGGCCGCAGCCTTCAACACGGGCGATGTAGCCACTGTCATGAACATGTATGATGTCTCCGGGATCATCGTCCCGCAACCCGGGAAACCCGTTTCCGGCAGAGAACAGTTCGAAGAATCGATAAAGGCCATCCTTTCCATCAAAGGAAAAATGCAGATCAGGACGGTCTATTGTCTTCAAACCGGCAACCTGGCCCTCGGCCGTTCGGAATGGAGTATCACGGACGGCGAGGAAGTAAAGATCAGCGCCAAAGGTATCGAAGTCATGAAACAGCAGCCCGATGGCACCTGGAAGATCGTCATCGACCAGGCCTTCGGAGCCGAGGCCGATCTCAAAGCAAACTGATCCGCCGTACCGGCGTGAAAAATCCGCCTCTCAGCCCCCGGAAATCCTCTTTCGGGGGTTTTTTATGCAACATTTCGCCTCCTTTCTGTCTTTTAGAGGTGACACCAGTCAACCCCACAAAAACCCTTTTATCCCGTTTTGGCTTTTTCTTCCGGAATATCTTTTAAAAATTGCGCCCGAAACTAAACGAAACCGGCCAAAACCAGCTAACGATGAGAACCCTGGTCTCCCTGCTCACTGTCTTCCTGTTCGTCACCACCACCTTCGGTCAGGGTACTGCCCTAAAAGGCAGCGTCATGGACTCCACTGGCAAACCCCTCGACGCGGTCTCGGTCTCACTCCTGAAAAGATCGGACTCAACCACCATAAGAGTTGCCCTCTCCGATAAGTCCGGTCACTTCTCTCTCAACACCCCTTCCAACGGAAAATACCTACTCTCCTTTACGCACATCGGCTATACCACCGTCTATACTTCCATCGATCTAAGCCCTTCCAAACCGCAACCGGCGATGTCCATCCGCCTCCAACCCGCCGACGCCGCTCTCGGTCAGGTGACGGTCGTGGGTCGGCGCCCACCCATCGAGAACAGGATCGACAAAACAGTCGTCAATGTCGACGCCTCCCCCACCAATGGAGGTCTCACGGCCCTGGAAGTGCTGGAAAAGTCCCCCGGCGTCATGGTCGATAACGACGGCAATATCAGTCTTAAAGGCAAACAGGGGGTGAAGATCCTCATCGACGGGAAACCCACCTATCTCAGCGCCACCGACCTTGCCAACTATCTCAAGAACATGTCCGCGAGCCAGCTCGACCAGATCGAGATCATGAGCCAGCCCCCCGCCAAATATGACGCCGCAGGGAATTCCGGCGTGATCAACCTCACGACAAAAAAGAATAAGAACAACGGCTTCAATGGATCGATCACCCTCTCGGCAATTATCGCCAGATACTTTAAGACTCCCAATAGCGTCAATTTCAACTGGCGTCAGGGAAAATTCAACATCTATGGGAACTATGGCTATGCCTGGTGGGAAGGCTTTAACGAGGTCAACGGGAACAACAGCCTCCGGGCAAATTCGAATACTCCCTTCGACCGCTATACCCTCCAGCATACTTATGGAAGATACTCCGATCGCGGCCAGAATTTCCGCGCGGGAGTCGACTATTTCGCCGACAAAAAGACCACCATCGGCATCTCCGTCAACGGCACCATCGACAAGGAGTGGTTTACTTCGGGGTCGACAACCTGGTTCTACGACAGCCTTCACAATTTTGTTCAATACAATGTCGCCCAGTCCCTGAATAAAACTCCCCAGACCCATCTCGGCTTCAACGGCAACTACACCCGCAAACTCGACGGCAAAGGCAGTGAACTTACCGCCGACGCCGACTACATCTTCTTCAACACGCCCGGCACCATCACCTCCAACAACTATTTGTACAATGCGGACAAGATCCCCTCTGATGCACCCTATCAGTTGGACGGCCGTCTCCCCTCGAATATCGATATCTATACCTTCAAAAGCGATTATAAGAAGGTCTTGAGCGACGCGGTCACCATCGAGGCCGGCATCAAGACCAGCTACGTACGAAACGACAACAACGCGATCTATAGACTGTATGACAACACCCGAAAATTATGGATCGAGGATACGGCCATCAGCAATCATTTTATCTATAAGGAGAATATCAATGCCGCCTACGTCAATTATCAGCAGCATATAAAGAAATTTTCCTGGCAGTTGGGGCTGCGGGCTGAACAGACCAACACCAACGGCGACCAGACGATCAAGAGCGTCAGCTTTAAAAGGAATTATCTCCAGCTTTTTCCCACGGCCTATGTCAACTATAAAACCGATGACGACAACACCTTTGGCATCTCCTTCGGCCGCCGGATCGAACGACCTTCCTATCAAAGCCTGAACCCCTTCCGCTTCCAGCTCGACCGCTACACTTACGAGCAGGGTAACCCGAACCTGCAGCCGCAGTTCAGCAACAACGTCGAGCTCAGTTATAACTATAAGGGCATGTTGAACATCTCGGCCAACTACACGAGGACGACCGATATCATCAGCGATGTGGTCGTTTCTTTCAAGGAAGCAGGCGACTCCAATTATACGACTTACGGGACCTCCCAGAACATTGCCTCGAACCGAAACATCGGCCTCGGCGTTAACTTCAGCAAACAGCTGGCAAAGGGCTGGAATCTCAACATCTTCTTCAACGCTTATAACAATCGCTACAAAGGGGTAGTCGACAGCACGAACATCGACGTCAGCTATACCTCTTTCAATGCCAGCTTCAACTCGCAATATAGTTTCAGGAAAGGCTGGGCTGCCGAGATCAGCGGCTTCTATTATGCAAAGGATTATGTCAGCGGTGTCCGCCTGGCCGATGGCCGGGGAATGTTCTCCCTTGGCGGTTCAAAACAGATCCTCAATGGGAAAGGATCCCTCAAACTGAATTTTCGAGACCCCCTCTACCTCATGAACTTCACCAGTCATACCCAACTTGATAAAGGTCTTACCAACTCCCGCAGCATCTGGGACAACCGCCGGATCGTCATGACCTTCATTTATCGGTTTGGAAAGACGCTTGGCAACCAGCCACAGCGCAGGAATGGTGGTGCGGGCGATGAGCAAAGCCGCGTCGGCGGCGGGGGACAGCAATAACACACCCGCGACAATCACCCGGCAAAGGCAAACACTTATCCGGCAACGATCACTGCGTCGTCAGCGCATATACCGCGAAGGAGGCCAGCCAATGCTCGCCCATATAGTCGCCGCTGGCGACATTGGGCAAAGCTTCGGTAAGATGTTTATTCGCTAACGCATACAGGTGCGACCGGTTCGCCGGCAGATGCCGGGCGATCCCATACAGATCCCAGGCCCGGCTCAGATTGAGCCCATCCAGGTGTACCAGCTTCCCATCCGAGCGATCAGTCACCTTGCCAGGCATCAATGCAAAGACGGGACTCGACAGCACCGGCAAAAACCGCCTCACCCACCGTTGGTAGCTGCTATCCGGCAGGATCCTCCACATCAGATCGGCCTCCTCCAACCCCGGACTCAAAAAATCATTGCCACCCGGCTCCCAGGACAACGGATAGTTGACATCCTTTGCGTAGAATCGCATTGCCGTCCCCCGGATCACCCGCGTCAACGATTCGTCCTTTACCGCCGCTGCGTAATCCCAGGCCAGCCGCAGGGCAAACGCCAGGTTCGTATGTTCTCCCACCCGAACCGGATAATTCATTTTCGGCAGATAATCGACAAACATCCCCGATAGCTGTTTTGCCAACGGTGCTATGTTGGCCGCCAGCTCCCGGCCCAACGGATCGTCCCAGTGCAACAACTCGTTCTCGAGCTGCAATAGCCAGGCCCAACCATACGTGCGTTCGAAGCTCAGATTGTCCTTCATCGAAAAGATCTTCATCTCCCCCGCGATCTTCTCCGTAGACAAATTATCGCTTAACTTCTGCCTGATCTCTGCCGCCCTTTTCATTTCCGGGAACAACTTCAACAGTCGCACCAGCATCCAATGGCCGTGAACGCTGGAATGCCAGTCGAAACAGCCGTAAAAAGCCGGATGATATTCCCGCGGCTTCACCGCCAGCGTGCTGTCCGGGAACGCCACCCCGGTCTTGTACGGGAACTCCCGCTGCATGCAGCGCAGCGGCAGATCGGCAAAGTGCTCCGCGCCTTCGGACGTCAGCTGGTACTTGCCGTCTTTCAATAGGTATTGCGTCGGCGCGGGCTTGACCAAAAGCAGCCGGAACAACAGGTCCAGTCCGTCCCCGTCCGGCAACGGTTTCGACGTGGCGTCCTTATCGAGAATCATAATTCGCTTATCCGCGACCGTATACCGGTCCCATACCGGTAATCCCGCCCCATTCGGATCACCCGAAGTCGCAAAATTCACCCAATAGGATGACATTCGTGATGCCAGCTCATGATCCACCGGCTCCCATGGCCGGCGGACGAAAGCCAGGTTGTCATATGCGTACGGCACCTCACCGGTATGAAACGCCCCGTACTTGACATATTCCCCCGTCGCCGGCGGCTTCCGCGTGAACCTGTAGACATATACCCTCTTTCCCTGCTCCGACTGAATATTTGCCCATTCGTAATTCTGAACGCCAAAGATCATATCCCTCGAAAAGTCCAGCTGCGACCGGGCCGCTTCGGAATCCGTTCCGGCCGGATACAGCTTTAGAAAAGCAGCGGCATCCGTTCCATATTTCTGCGCGGCCTCGTTCTTGAATTCCTCCGCGTTTTTCATTGGCCCGAACAAAAAGCCCTCATCCTGGTTCCAGCCGGTCAACAGGTCTGCCCGGTTCTCTTTTCCTGCCTTGAAAATAGAAACGATCGGCTCCGGCAACACATAGCCATCGATGATTGGTCTCCAGTTTCCCTGCCCGCCCCTGAACAGTTGATCGGCAGACATCGCGCGGAGGTCCTTCAGCGACGCCGCCTTTAGTTTGTTCATCACCTGGACTCCATCCTCTTCAGCGTTGGTCAGCACCGCATTCTCATTGGTGAACATAGCACCGCTCTCTCCTATCGCCCGGTGAAACAACCCCTTCGCCAGTGGTGACGCGACAAGACAGTTGACGCTCATCGAACCTGCCGACTGACCGGCGATCGTGACATTCGCCGGATCACCTCCAAAAGCCGCAATATTCTTCCGTACCCACTTGAGCGCGGCGATCTGATCCATCAGACCGTAATTGCCTGAAGCGCCGTGCGCCGATTCTTTCGTCAGCTCCGGGTGTGCAAAGAATCCGAAGATGCCGACGCGGTAATTGATGCTCACGAATAGTACCCCCTTCTTCGCCATTGCTTCTCCATCATAGATCGGCACATTGGCGCCGCCGCTGGCAAACCCGCCGCCATAGATCCACACCAGCACCGGCCGTTTCTCAGTCGGTGCGGCAGCCCCGGTCCAGACATTCAAATAAAGACAGTCTTCCCCGATCGGTTCCTTGCGGATAAGGAATTCCTCCGACCACATGCTAAAGGGTGCCGGCGAACCTTGCATCGGGCTCGCGCCAAAAGCGACACAGTTTTTCACTCCTGTCCACGGCCTCACCGGCTGTGGCGCCTTCCATCGCAATCCACCCACCGGCGGCGCGGCAAATGGAATACCCTTGAATACATGGATGTCCCCTGCAGCGTTCATGGCGCCGGCGATCATCCCGCCTTCCACCTTCACCGACTTGAACGCGCCGGCAGCGTGGGGGGAATGGACCTGCCCAACTCCGGTCCTGACAGCCAGCGCGAAAAGCAAAAAGTAAATTATCCGCTTCATAGAAAAAAGGGTCTCCTACTTCCCTTCCCGTACATACTTCTCGATGATCTCCTGGTCGACATTCTCTTTCTCCACCTTTTCGTGCCCCCGCTGGATGAGCGTGTCATTGCTGATGGTCACAGTAAAGTTGAACGGCTTACCCTCCCAGTTATGATCGCTGTAGAAATCGAGGTACTCGGTATATTGATCCCCATTGAGCGTATATTTTCCCCCGCCGCCATCGAAATGATTGGAGGAATCCTTCTTCGGGTTCAGATCGTGACTGAGGAACGCGAAATGATCGCCATTGATGATCTTGATGAATTTCGAAGTCTTGGTATAGTCGGTGACCACCGTATCCTTTTTGGTGATCGTCGTGTGCGAGAGTAACCTCCAGGTACCGTTCAGGTTAAGGCTATCGGTTTTTGTTCCGGCCTTTGCATCCGTTTTGGATTCAGGCTGGGACTGGCAGGCGGCAAACAGGATCGTCGCAAGCAAAAGAGGAGTCGTTATTTTTTTCATGGAATAAATATAGGTTTTCCGGTTATCTTTATCGCATGAAATCGAAATACCAGTACCTTTTTATCCTGTTTACCGGCCTGCTCTCCATGACGGCAAAAGCCCAAGTCGAATTTAACAAGATCGACACCACGATGAAAATAGGCAAGGTCGGTTATCGCGTCAGCTGCCGCAACAGAGGCATCACCGAAAACCAGATTTCGATAAGACCTATCGGTATGGAATCCGATGTCCGCCCCATGGACTTTCCCCTCAAGGGCCGGGTCGCAGGTGCTCAGGTCGACGACCTCAACAGCGATAGCTATCCCGACCTCATTCTGTTCATCTACACTGACTCCAGCGCCGTCAACGGCACCGTTCTTTGCCTCCTCTCCGAAGCAAACAAAAACGTCGTCCCCTGCTATCTCCCCGACATCTCCTATGACCCGAAGGTCAACAAAGGGTATAAGGGACACGACAAATTCTCCCTGCTCGAAGGTACCCTCCTCCAGCAGTTTCCCATCTTCAACCCCGACGATCCCAAAGATAAACCCAGCGGAGGCACCCGCACCCTGATGTACCAGGTCGGTCGCGGCGAAGGGGGTGGATACAAGTTCAACCGCATCCGGTTCTACGATACAAAATAACGTAGTCGCCTACTCCGCCAGCAGCCCCCTGAAAAAAGGCTCCAGTTGCGCCGCCAGCAACGCATGATCTTCCACACTCGGGTGATACCAACATCCGCGCGGCCGCATCACATCGAAAAAGAAAAGCACAACGGGCCGGCTCGCCGGATACTGCGCATCGATCGCTCCCTGTACCGCCTTGAGGCAACGCTGCAACAACTCCCGGTCCTCGCCGCCTACCATCGGACTGCTCAGCAAGGCGATCCGCGCAGCCGGATATTTACTTTTCACCAGCCGCACGAATTTTATATAACCCGATACGAATCGCGTACTGTCGAAGGCGGCCCGCGGCTCCTTCCCATCGCCCTTGCTGAGATCGTTGGTTCCGAGCGCAATACTCACGATCCGCGGCTGAAGCTGTCCAAAATCCCAGGGCCTGCGCCCCGTATCGGTCAGATCCGCATGCTCATAGACCAGCGGCATCGACGGCGCATCCCGGTTCCAGGTACGGTAGATGCCGATACCGCTTACACTGCTCAGAAAATAATTGACCTTTAACGCCCTGGCCACCCGTGGACCATAGGCATAATAGGCGTTGTGATAGTCGGCGTACTGCCCCATCCCGCAAGCCATCAGCGAGGTATCCGCGGCGGCCCCACAGGTGATGCTGTTCCCGATGAATTCGATGACTGGCCCATCGGGGCGCTTAAGGGCTACGAGCCCCTGCCCCACGATCTTGTCGACAAAGATGGGTCCGCTCGTCGCTTCGGTCGCCTTATACACCCAAACCGTATGAGTACCCGTCGACCCGGCCCGGATGAGCAACGGCTTCCGGTCCTTGTCGTCGACCTGCACCCGCCCCTGGTATACCCCATCCAGTTCATATTGAAGATAGCCGTGGCCGCTGCCTTCGGGCACCGACACATATACCGCTGCACGCGTGCCCATGAACTGGAATCCGAAATGCACCGCACTCCCGATGAGTTCCACCTGCCCCGCCGGCGTAAGCAGCCAGCGCCCGAAGGGATGCAGCCCGGAAGCCGGCAGGATACCCACTTTCGTTGACGGTCCCCCTGAACAAAGAAGGCCGGCAAGAACCAGCCCGGGAATAAGCATTCTCATATCCTCAGTTTTTGGCAAATATACTTCGTATCTTCAGGAAGCAAGCAACCCCGCATGCGCCACGCGCTAACCTTTTGCTCCCTTCTCCTCCTTGTTCATAGCTCCTATGCACAGCAGTATTTTTTTGCACGCTACACTCCAAAGGACGGGCTCATCAACAACCGGACCCGGGTTCTCTATCAGGACAGCCGTGGCCGGCTCTACATCTGCACCTACGGCGGTCTGAGCGTCTACGATGGCAGCCGGTTCATCAATTACACGACCGACAACGGCCTGGCGACAAGCCTCGTCAATGACATCGTCGAAATGGGAGACGACTCCCTCTGGGTCATTCCCAACGGCCCGGCCCTGCATTGTCTCGTCCATGGGATCTTAAGGGACATCCACACCACCGACGGCTTTTATCCGGTGATCAACCAACTTCTCCGTTGCAGCGACGGATCCCTCTACGCGATCGCGGATAACGGACTGTTTCGTTTTCAGCAAAACCGGTTTACCCACATTCCCCTGCGGGATGATCAAGGTCATTCCGTCGACGACCCGATCGTCCATGCCGTTGAGGTCGATGGCCGGCTGATCCTTCTCACCGACTCGTGGATGGGCGCCTTCCCCGGTCCGGCGTCACTGATGCTTTATGATCCCGGCAGCGGAAGACTTACCATCAATTCAAAAGGCCCCGGCTGCTACTATCTCGTGAGAACCCCTGACGGCGGCGTCCTTGCCGCTACGGCCGCCGGCATCCGCAGCCTCGACAAGACGGCACTTCACCAGGACTCGATCCGCATCCTCCACCTCACGAACAATTACAAAGGAGCCGATTCGACCGTGAGCCGGTGCCTCTATTTCGATCATCACCGGAACCTTTGGATCTCCACGGAAAAAGGACTAAAAAAACTTGACGCCAGCACGGGCCGGCAGGAGATCTATACTGTCGCCAATGGTCTTCCCCCGGGCTTTATCGAAGCGATCTTCCAGGATAAAGAAGACAACGTCTGGTTCGCCAACGACCGCAACGGTATCGTGAAACTACCGAGCCGCCCGATGGCCTGGTATTCGAATCCCCAGCCCGGGTTCACCGTAAACGATCTCTGCGTGGTCCCCGGTACCGATTCCATCTGGTTCTTCGACAGTAACCGGCGGAATCTGCTGCTGATCGCGGACGGCACCCAACAACTGTTCCAACCCGAGGGCGAGGTGCCTCCCACCGCCAATATCTATATGGGTAGGAACGCCTGGCTAAGATCGGGCACGGTGCTCTACTCCCTTCAGTTCCTCCCCGGCCACCGGTTCCGCGCTGTCCCCATTTGGCGCGACAGCTCATTCCGCTTCGGCAGCGGATTCCTCGACAAAAAAGGGAACCTGATCCTCGTCTCCGACAAGATCACCGTCTTCCCAGCCGGCCCCGTCGCACCCGGTCACCCTCCTGTCCAAAGTCCCCTTCCCTATTTTTGTGATCAGGCGGCCATCGACTCTCAGGGCCGCATCTGGACCATCACGCGTGCGAACCAACTTCAGGTTCTCCAATTGACTACTACAAACAATGGCGTCAGCCTCAGCACTCTGGCCGGTTTTAAGAACGGCCCGCCGGGAAGCGCCCGCTCCATAACGGTAGATAATGCCGGGCACCTGTACATCGGCACCAGAGATCATGGTCTCTATTGCCTGTTCTTCGAGGGCCTGCAGTTCCGACGCTGGGAACACCTCACCACGGGTAACGGCCTCTCGGAAAATTTTGTCAGCTACCTGCAATGCGATCCCGACAACACGGTCTGGGCCTGTACTCCGGCAGGCCTTGACAGAATCCGATATGACAGCTCCCGGTTTACCATCGACAATCTCACAGGCAACCACGACAATTACCAGGGCGCCTATAAGCTCCAATCTACCCGCGACAACGTCCATTGGGCCCTCGTAATGGAAGGCTATATGAAGGTTGGCCCCTTCCGCGCGAAACAACACAACTACCAGCCGCATATTCTTTTCTCCGAAGTGCTGGTGGACAATTCGCCGTCACCCGATACCACCAACAGGCCACTCTCCCTCCCCTACGATCGCAATACCCTCACTTTTCATGTCGGGGTGACCAGCTTCATCGACGAATCACAGACGCGTTACAGCTATCTGCTCGAAGGAAGCACCCTCCGGCAATGGAGTTCGCCCGCCGGCGAATCGGCCATCCATTTCGTCAACCTCCCACCGGGAAAATATACGCTCAACGTAAAAGTTCGATTCCTCGCGGGCGACTACCCTGATGCGTTTGCCGCCTATCCCTTCGTCATCCACCCACCCTGGTGGCAAACGGGTTGGTTCCGCCTTCTCCTCGTGCTGACCCTGGCCGCCCTTGCCGTTCTCGGCATCCGCGTTTATATCCGGCGTCGTCTCCTCCATCAACGGATCGAACTTGAAAACAAGCAGGTGATCGAAAAGGAACGGACCCGCATCGCTACCGACATGCACGACGAACTGGGCGCCGGCCTTTCCCGCATCAAATTCCTGAGCGAGACCATCGGGATAAAAAAACAGCAGCAGCTGCCCATCGAGGAAGAGATCACGGGCATCCGCCGTTATTCGCATGAGATGATCGACAAGATGGGCGAGATCGTCTGGGCCCTGAACGAGCGGAATGACTCGCTCAGCGATCTGTTGTCCTATACCCGAAGCTACGCGGCGGAGTACCTGCTCCAGGCAGGCATCCGCTGCCAGGTCGAAACACCCGCCGACCTTCCCACTTGTTTCGTAAGCGGGGAATTCAGACGCAACGTCTATCTGACTATCAAAGAAGCCCTGCATAACATCGTCAAACATGCCCAGGCCGAGCAGGTAAAAATGGCGATGACCGTCCAGCCCGACCGGACTCTGCTCATCACCATCGAAGACGATGGCATCGGGTTCGACCGCGAGAGCATCCGCCCCTTTGCCAACGGCCTCAACAACATGCAACGCCGTATCCGTGAGCTCGGCGGAACCCTGTATATTTACACAGGCCCGGGGACCAGCATCCGGCTGACCGTACCGCTCTAACCGGTAATCGGCTGTAACTTTTATACTATTGGATCGCCGCCCTATAAAACCTAGCTTGAACCCTCATTATGCCCATCACGCTCATCATAGTGGAAGATCTCGATGAAGTGCGGGAAGGATTAAAGAACTTCCTTGCGCTGAATCCGGAATTCGTTGTCCTGGACTCCTTCAAGACGGCAGAGGAAGCCATGGAAGCCATTCCCCGGCTGGAGGCCGACATCGTGATCATGGACATCAATCTCCCCGGCATTAACGGGATCGAATGCATCCGCCACACCGCCCCGAAGGCCGGGCGCACCCAGTTCATGATGTTCACTGTTTATGAAAATGACGAAAAGGTCTTCGAAGCCCTCAAGGCCGGAGCCTCGGGCTATCTGCTGAAGAATACCGGCCTGGTCAATATCATCGAAGCGCTCAAAGAATTGTATGAAGGCGGCTCGCCGATGAGCTCTAATATCGCCCGGAAACTGGTGCGCAGCTTCCAGCACCAGCCGGCTCAAGACCCCATGCCCGTTGCCGGCACTCTTTCAGCCCGCGAGAACGAGATCCTCCAACACCTGGCCCGCGGACTGCTCTATAAGGAAATAGCGGATCAACTCGGCATCTCCACCAGTACCGTCCGCCAGCATATCCATCGCATCTATGAAAAACTCCACGTACAAAACCGGACGGAGGCCATCAACAAAGCCTTCCGTCAGTCCTCCCCAAACACCCCGGGCACCTAACTTTTGTACTATTGACCCGCCCGCTTCACGGGCGTAGCTTCGGCACAAATAAAACCCCATGCGCCAGCAAGCAACGATCCCCGGCCTTATTTGGCTCTTTCTGCCTTTGTTCAGCATCGCTCAGAGTGACAGCACCCAAAAGAACAACACTCCCAAAAAAGAACATCATCTGATCGGCATCGGTTTCCGCGGCGGCCTCAACTTCGCCAATGTTACCAGTGCATCAGAGATCAACACCAGCTCCCGGACCGGATTTCATGCCGCTGTCTTTTATTCCCCCGCCCACGGGGTCCTCGCTCCCTATTCGGAACTCAGCTTCTCCCGCCAGGGCTATGACTACTCTACAGGACAGCAGACCACCACCGGCGTGCTGCTCGACTATCTGTACTTCGCCCAGCTGATGGCGATCAATATCACCAAATACGTGCAGATCCAGTTGGGGGCGAGGACGGCCTACCTTCTCAACGCCAAAAAAGATAGCGCCGGCACCAAGTTTACTACCGACAGCACAGGACTCAACTCCATCGTCGATCAGTTCCGTCGCTTCGACTACGGCGCCACCGGCGGCATCGAGATCCATCCCTTTGCAGGACTGCTCATCGGCGCGCGATACAATATCAGCTTTAGCGGAATTTTCAAACAGGAACTCTCCTCTTACACCGGCAGCGGGTCTTCCTCCTCCGGTTCAGGCATCAATCCCAAGAACAATGTCATACAACTCTTTGTCGGTTATAGGTTCTAATAACTTAGACCAAACCCAAACTTATACAATGGATTCTTACTATCGTACGGCACATCCTCTTTCTGCCCCCGCACCGCATCCATCGACGATGGCAACTCGATCGGCAGATGCCCGCCCGGCTTATCCTTGCCAAAGATAACATCCAGCACCGCCGCATCGCTGGCGCCAAAATCCGCCAGCAGTCCTTTCGCCGCGGAGTTGATCTCGGGGATCACCGCCGGCCGGTCAAGATAGATATCGACGATCGTCGGCACCGTCTTCAGCAATTGAAGGATACTGTCTTTCTGCTTCCCCTTGAAGTCCAGATCGCCGTGATGGAACATCTTCGCCAGCATGATCGGCGAATTCACCGGAACATACGGGGTCTTGAGCCGCAGAATGGCGATGTCCGCTTTTTTGGGATCGTTCACTACGGTTCCATACTGCGCCGCAACAGCCGAATCGACATTCCTTACATAGATCTTCAATTTTCCGGTCGCCAGCGGCAACACTTTATTATCATTCTTCAATAAAGTCATCGCCCGGCGTTGCGAAGCTTCACCCGCCTTCATGGACTCCATATTACCCACCTCCTGCAATACCTTCGATTCGTCGACGAAAGGATGGTCAAAAAGTCCCAGCTCGAATTTCTGCCGTAAAAGCCTTCTCGCACTGGAATCGATCCGCGCCTCGGTCACCTTGCCGCTTTTTACCAGCTGCACGACAACTTCCGGACAGTTCTCGCCGCCAAACTGATCCACGCCCGCATCGATGATCTTCTGCACCCGCTCTTCTTTGGACAACTTCTCCACGCCCCAGGCGCGGGCCGGCCAAACCACCGGGCCCAGTTGGGCATCTGTCACCAGCCCCCAGTCCGTACACACAACCCCGTCATAGTGGTATTTATTCCGTAGGAGTCCAGTGATGATATCCTTGTTATAGGAGAAGCCGACATTCTCGCTCGTCTGACCCATCGGAACCCCATAATAGGGCATTATCGCGGCCGTATGCGCCTCGAAAGCTGCCTCAAAGGGGATCAGATGATAGTTGAAGTTATTGCCGGGATAGACCTGTCCTTTTTGAAAAGGGAAATGTGGGTCCAGGCCTTCCTTCTGCGGACCACCGCCGGGGAAATGCTTGGTCATACAGGCCACGCTGTGCGAGTCCAGTTTGTCCCCCTGGTAACCCAGGATGTAGGCCTTCGCCATCCGCGCCGTCAGCTGCGCATCCTCGCCAAAGGTCCCGCTGATCCGCGGCCACCTGGGCTCTGTAGACAGATCTATCTGGGGATGCAATGCCTCCCTGATGCCAACGGCCACATACTCCCGGCGCGATACATCCGCAAACTGCCGCGTCAACGCTGAATCGCCGATCGCACCAAGTCCCAGCGGCTCACACCACTGTGAAAAAGTATGGGCCGACATCGCAAAAATATTACTGCTGAAATGATTGCGCGGGTCAGATGCGATGGTCATCGGGATGCCCAGCCGCGTCGAATCCTGCATATACCGCTGCATGCTGTTATACCATTTCGCCAGCGTGTCCGGTGACGGCACGGCCCAGAGATTGAAATGATTCATCTTCAGCCCCTGCACCAGCTTCAACGCGTTCGGTGCAAAAGCGAACATCCCCTTGCCCGGCTTATCATCGATGGACCCGTCGTCATTCACCCGCGCCCCGTTGATGAAAAGCAGACCCGCCTTCTCTTCCAGTGTCATCTGCTTCAACAGATCGTCTACCCGGGCTTCGACCGGCTTACTGCTGTCCTCGTAGACATCCATTTTTCCATTCTTGTTGAGATCTCTATAAGCGACCGCAGCGGCGCCAGAGGCGTTTGAATTACCGGAATTACAGGAGAAAAAGCCCAGCGTCGCAGCCAGCAACGCCGCGGCGGGAAAGAGTTTTGCGGCAGGCATAAGCATCATGTTAGTATGACACAATGTAACGAATAAAAGGAAATCGTCAAAAAAATCATTTGCTATCTTTAACCCTACAATCCCATATATGAAAAAGTCCTTCCCGCTACTCTTTCTTCTCGCCGCCCTCGGCGCCCGTGCCCAAAGAACGATCGACGTCTCCTATAGCCAGGACAGCAAAGGCAATGTAGTGTACACCGCCAATAACCACGCCTACTGTCCCTATGTCCTGCGCGTCGACTTCTCCACCCTCGACAATCTCCGGGCAGACCATGCTCTCCCCTACGATGTCGAACTAAAACCAGGCTCGGCCAAACTGATCACGCTTACGCCGATCGACAGGACAAAGGATACGAAATTCACCATCCGGACCTCCAACCGCAAGGGATTGCTCAATCCCATCTTTCACTTCGATCTCACCTACCTGCTCCCTACCGGCCCGGGCATCGAAACGCAGGCCTATCGTATCCCCAATAAGCCGGCCGGCGCTACGCCCGGCGGCCAGGACAGCGGCTACTCGGTCCGGCTCCGTGCAAAACAGGGAGACACCATCTATGCCGCGCGGCGTGGGGTCATCTGCGCGATGGACCTGAGCAATACGGAAAATGACGCCGGCGCCTCCACGACATCCAGCTGGAATTTTATCGAGATCTTCCACGCCGACGGTTCCTTCGCGGAATACGGCATCATAAAAAAAGACGGCGCCCTCGTCCATCCCGGTCAGCAGGTCGAAGCAGGTACCCCCATCGGGATCGTGGGCGGCGACCAGTACGGCCGCGGATCGGAGATCCGGTTTAGCGTCAGCTATTATCCCGGCGTCCCCAATACCCAGATCCCGCTGCAGGTCTGGACGAAGGGCAATGGGAAGGGGCAGCTCAGACAAGGCGCCTTCTATATCAGCGAATTCACAAAAGCCTTGCTCACGGCCGAGACGGCTAAGAAACCGGCCGCAAAGGCCCCCGCCAAAAAGCATTGATCACTCCGGCCGGCGGCCCCGACACCCCGGGGCGCGCCGCATATTTGAATTTCGTATCTTCGCGGCATGGAACCGACGCAAAGCCTCGAATCCTTCTACAAGGATAAACTGGACTGGCTGCCCGCCAATCTCAAAAAAGAGATGGGCCACTTCAATGTCTTTCGCCTGATCGACGTCCTCGGCAAACCGCATGGCCCGATGCCCTACCGGCGCATCGAATTCTATAAGGTTTCCTTCATGACCGGGGTGAATCGCATCGAATACGCCAACAAGGTCATCGAGATCGACGGACCGGCCCTCGTCTTCTCCAACCCCCTCATTCCTTATAAGGTAGAACGGCTCTCGCCCGATCCCAACGGCTACTTCTGCATCTTTACAGAAGACTTCTTCCGGCAGTTCGGCCATATCCGCGACTATCCTCTTTTCCAGCCCGGCTCCACCCCCGTCTTTGCCCTTTCCGGAGATCAGGCCAGGGTCGTAGCCGGTCTTTATGAACGCATGCTCACGGAGATCCGCTCGGACTACGCCTATAAATATGATGTTCTGCGGACCCTGGTCTTCGAACTGATCCATCTGGCCCTCAAAATGCAGCCGGCCGGTGCTTCGATCTACGCCAACTCCAACGCCGCCGTCCGCATCTCCTCCCTCTTCCTCGAATTGCTGGAACGTCAGTTCCCCATCGAATCGCCATCTCAGCAGGTAGCCCTCCGGTCCCCGTCGGAATATGCCTCCCAAATGGCCATTCACGTCAACCACCTCAATCGGGCCCTTCGGGAGACCTCCGGCAAAACCACGACAAAACACATTGCCGAACGCCTCATCCAGGAAGCCAAGTCCCTTCTCGGTCATACTACATGGAATGTCGGGGAGGTCGCCTGGTGCCTCGGCTTCGAAGAACGTTCTCACTTCATCAACTTCTTTAAAAAGAATACCGAGCTCTCCCCCGGCGCCTTCCGCGACGGGACCGCCTAGCGGCCGGCCCGGGAACATTGTTTGATTTTTGCACTTATTGGTTTGAATCTCGCATCCACACCGGCCTCCGGCCACCCTACCTTTGCTTGACCAAAATCAAGGATTATGGACAAAAAAGTATGGTATATCACCGGCGCCTCGAAAGGATTAGGACTTGCGCTCGTCAAAAAGCTCATCACCGAAGGCCACCAGGTAGCAGCTACCTCCCGGTCGCTGGAAACCCTGGAGCAGGCCCTGGATGCCGCACCCGCGGACCAGTTCCTCCCACTCGAGGTCGATCTCGCCGATGAAGCCTCCGTCGCAGGCTCGCTCCTTACCACCTATGAAGTCTTTGGCCGCATCGATGTCGTCGTCAACAACGCAGGCTATGGCATCGGCGGCGCGATCGAGGAACTGACCCTCGAGGAGATCCGCAGCAATTTCGAGGTAAACGTCTTCGGCCCCATCGCTGTGATCAAAAACGTCCTCCCCTATCTCCGGGCCCAACGCTCCGGCCATATCATCAATATCTCTTCGATCGCCGGATTCGCAGGTGTTGTCGGCTGGTCGGCCTATGCCGCAGCCAAAAACGCGATCATCGGGCTTTCCGATGTACTGGCCCAGGACGTCCGCGAACTGGGGATCCACGTCACGGCGGTTGCGCCCGGCGCCTTCCGCACCCAGTTCCTGACAAAGGATTCCGTGGTCTTTGCCGGCACTCCGATCGATGACTACCAGGATGTCCACGCATCCCAAACGCGGTATCTCTCCATCGATGGTAAACAACCCGGAGATCCGGTAAAGGCAGCCGAAGCCCTTATCCAGATCGCTGCCACTCCTGAACCGCCGACGCTGCTCTTACTCGGAAGTGACGCGTACAATCGGGCGACTGCGAAGATGCGCTACCTGGAACAACTCATCGAACAATGGAAACCGCTCACCCTCTCGACGCAATTCGAGACCGTCGAAGCTTGATCTCCGCAGCCTGACGCATTCGACCCGCGGGATTGTCGCTTTTGCACAACATCACTGGAGCAAATGCTCACTAAGTTTGTACCATCAAACACAACAAAAAAACTGACGTTATGCAAAAGATCACAACCTTCCTGTGGTTCGACCATCAGGCCGAAGAAGCCGCCAACTTCTACGTCTCCGTCTTTAAGAACTCGAAGATCAACAGCATCACCCGCAACGGCGAAGGCGGCCCCGGCCCAAAAGGATCAGCCCTGGTCATCTCCTTCACCCTCGAAGGCCAGGAATTCCTCGCGCTAAATGGTGGCCCCCACTTTAAATTCACCGAAGCCATTTCTCTCTATGTAAACTGCGAGACCCAGGAGGAAGTGGATAAGCTCTGGAACATCCTGATCGCCGATGGCGGAGCAGAAAGCCAATGCGGCTGGCTAAAAGATAAATATGGTCTCTCCTGGCAGATCATCCCCACCGCCCTTCAACGTACGATCAGCGGCAGCGATCCCGCCGGCGCGCGTCGGGCCCTGCAGGCTATGATGAAGATGCGGAAGCTCAATATTCAGGCGCTCGAAGATGCCTATGCGGGAAAATAGCGGTGCAGCCTATTCGCTACGCAAAGCCTTTACCGGATTCGCCAGCGCCGCCCGAACCGCCTGCCAGCCGATGGTCAGCAGCGCGAGCACAAGCGCGGCGGCGCCCGCGACCGCAAACACCCACCACCCGATCGATATCCTGTAAACAAAATCCTGCGACCAGCGGGACATCCCCCAGCCTGCGACCGGACCGGCAATCACAATCGCAAGCAACACAAGCCGTAAAAAATCACCCGAAAGCAATAGTACGATACTACTCACGCTGGCGCCCAACACTTTCCGGATACCGATCTCCCGGGTACGCACCTGCGCCGTATACGTTGCGAGGCCAAAAAGTCCGAGACAGGAAAGAAAGATCGCGATCCCCGCAAACACCTGGAACAAACTGCCCATTCGCAGATCGGTGCGGTAAAGGCGCTCATATCGCTGGTCGAGGAAACTGTAATCGAAGGGTATCCCCGGATTGTATCGCTCGTATAGCCCGCTAACCGCCGCGATGGCCTGCCCGGTCTTGCGGCCCTTCGTTTTTACATACAGCATCGGCCCGGACCGCACATATTGAAGGATCAGCGGCCCTACCGCCTCATGCAAGGATGCAAAATTGAAATCCTTTACCACCCCGACGATCGTCCCGTTGACATCATCCAGCTGAAAACGCTTTCCCACCGGGTTGCTGATCCCTGCGAGCCGCACGGCCGTTTCATTCAGGATAAAATGGGCGCTGTCCAGGGGACTTCCACTGAAATTACTGCCCGCCGCCATCTTCACCTTCATCATCGGCAGGAATCGTTCGTCGATCCGGATCGTATTCATGACCAGCATGGTATTGGGCGTCTTCCCATCCCAATCCGCTCCACCATTGGTATTATCTATCGTGACGATGTTGGTAGTGGCCGTCGCAACAGCTTCGATCGCGGGATCCTTCCGCAACTGATCCAACACAGCCGCCGAATGCTCCTGCATCCCGCGTCCCCAGAAGGTAAATACCTGGCTGCGGTCATAGCCCGGATCACGCTCCCGGATAAAGCGCAGCTGCCGCCCGATCACCAGCGTCCCGATGATCAATCCCACTGAGAACACAAATTGTGTCGTCACCAGGGCCCTGCGCAAAAAACCGCTTCCGGTTCCCCGTGACAACAGCCCTTTTATTGCCCGCAACGGTTCAAAGGAAGAAAGCAATAAGGCCGGATAGACCGAAGAACAAACCAACACTCCAAGTCCCGTCAGACCCACCACCCGCCATAGACTCACCGCACCGATATCCAGCTGAAAATGCTTTTCGGACATCGAATTGTAAGCGGGGATCAACAAATAGATCAGCCCAAAGGCGAGTACCAGCGAGATCGCATAGAAGATCGCCGTCTCTACGACAAACTGGGCAAACAACTGACCCTTCGCGGCCCCGATGATCTTTCGCACTCCTACCTCCCTGGCGCGCAGCATCGCCCGCGCCGTAGAGAGATTTACATAATTGATGCTTGCGATCAGCAGGATGAGCACCGCGATCAGGAAAAAGATGCGCACCGACTGCAATTGTGAAGTACTCCCATCAGCCTGGCGCAGATGGATGGTCGGCAGCGGCTGCAGCTGATACGCGTTCTCCGCAACCGACACTTTGATATGCGGCGCCTCGCGCATCTGTAGTCCGATCAGCTTCCGCCCTATCTCCGCCGTCGAAACGCCGGGCTGCACTTCCAGAATGGTCATGAACCCGAAATTCCCCCAGTCCCCATCCATTGACTTCCAGAAACCCGTCCCATCGTACACTTTCTTATAGATCGACAAAGGAAAGAGCATATCCGCGCTGATCGAAGAATTATCCGGAAAATCAGCCAGCACGCCGCTGACGACGAACGGCGCCTTATGATCGCCCAGGATCACCTTCCCCATCGGATCATCCGCCCCAAAATATTTCTTCGCCGTAGAGGCGGTGATCAGCACACTCTGCTCATTGGGCCAGGGTTCCCGCACATTCCCCTTCAACAGCTGGAAATCGAGCACCTGCAGAAAGTTGGAGTCCGCAAACATCGCCGCCGGCTTGTCGAACAACTTATCCTGGTAACTATAGACGGAATACAGCCAGTTCCTTTTGAATCGCACCGCGCCTACCACTCCGGGGATCTCTCTGACGGCAAACGGCGCCACCGGCGCCTGGGTAAAATCCCAGATCTGCCGCGAAGCGCCCATCCCCACTGGTGAATTCACGCGGTAGAGCGTCGCCGCTTTGTGATGGAATGCATCGAAACTCGTCTCATCCTGCACCCAAAGGAGGATCATCATCCCGACGGCCAGACCGATGGTCAGCCCTAACATATTGATTCCCGAATACAAAGGACTCCGGACGATATTTCTCCAGGCTGTTTTGAAAAAGTTGCGGATCATAGAAATTAGTTTAGGTTGATATCTGACTAAATTTAGATAAAATCCGTGGGACCCGAACAGCGACCGTCAGGTACATTTGGATTCCATGAGCCATCATCCGACAAAGACTCCCGTCCGGTTTCACTTGTTGCATGCCGTCGTCCTGATGGCCCTGGCGATAGCGCCACCTGCCTGCCACCCTTCCACCTCCCTGCTCCACCCGGAGTCGACAACCTTTCAAAAACCCGCCCCCGCCGTCTACCATGTCCGGCTCACCACCACGAGGGGAAATATTCTTCTGGAGGTCCAACGGGAATGGTCGCCTCACGGCGCCGATCGCTTCTACCAGCTCGTCCGCCATGGTTACTACGACAGTGCAGCCTTTTTCCGCATCCGCACCGCCACCTGGGCCCAGTTCGGCATCGCTGCCAACCCTGCTTTCTCCCGCGCCTGGCGGCATCAGAACATTCCCGACGATCCCCGCCGCCTCTCCAACACGCGAGGCACTGTCGCCTACGCCTTTAAAGATGCCAACGGCCGCACCACCCAGATGTTCATCAATTTGCGCGACAACAGCAGCACCCATGATTCAGAACCCTTTGTTCCGTTTGCGCGCATTATGGAAGGCATGAACATCGCCGACTCTCTTTACTCCGGCTATGGTGAAAAAGCCGGCGGTGGTATCCGCGGCGGCAAGCAGGACTCCCTCTTCACTACCGGCAACGCATGGCTCCGAACGCATTTCCCTCTCCTTGATTATATACTGCAAGCTCGCATCCTTGACGAAAGACAATAATTTTATTGGTCCTCCAGTACTTTTTTAAAAAAACTTCATTTTTTTACGGGTTATTTCTTTAAATTTATAACTTGACTGACCTGAAGGGGTAAATGACTCCGTTTGCCCTATCGCTGTCAACTGTATCACTTTTTTAACCAAAACTACTACACTGAAAATGAGAAAGCTTCTCTCTCATCTGCTATGCCTTTGCCTGGCAGTCGTCCAGTTGCAGGCACAAACACCAACCACCACCGTTTCCGGAACTGTCACAGATGAAAAAGGTCTCCCGCTCGCCGCGGTAACCGTCACCGCTCTTACCCCCGACAGAAAAGTAGTCTCGACTACCGTCTCCGACGCCAACGGTGTTTTCAAGATCAACGTCACATCAAAAGTTCGCAACCTCCAGTTCACCTACATCGGGCTGGAAGAGCAGCTCGTGCCCGTTGGCAACAAGTCCTCCTTCGCCGTCACCCTCCGCGCCAATAACCGCAACCTCTCGGAAGTGGTCGTGGTCGGTTATGGCACCCAGTCCAAGCGGGATGTCACAGCCAGCGTCGCCACCGTTAAAGGCGCCGCCATCGCCGCAACACCGGTTCAAAGCTTCGAACAGGGCCTCGCCGGTCGCGCAGCCGGTGTCCAGATCACCGTCCCCAACGGGGTCGTCAATGCCCCTCCCGTCTTTCGGGTACGGGGTACCAACTCCATCTCCCTCAGCTCTCAGCCGCTGATCGTTGTCGACGGAGTTCCCGCTTTCACCGGTGACCAGGGTTCTACAAACGCCCCGGCCAACCCGCTGGCCAGCATCAACCCCAACGACATCGAAAGCATCGATATCGCGAAGGACCCGGCGGCAACTGCCATCTACGGTAGCCGCGCCAGCAACGGCGTCGTTTTCGTAACGACCAAAAAAGGAAGAGGCGGCCGCCTGCGCGTCACTTATGACGGCTACGTCGGTAATACCAGCGTCTATGGCCTTCCCAAACTGCTCAACGCCAGCCAGTACATCGCTTACAAATCCCAGGCCGTTGCTAACAGCCCCACCCTCGCGGGAACGGTGACGTTCAATTATGCCAAGGACAAAAATGGCAACAACGTCGATACCAAATGGTCCGATGTGATCTATCACAACGGTTTGCAGCAAAGCCACAATATCAGCATCTCCGGGGGCAACGATAACACCACTTATTATCTGTCTACCGGTTATACCAATCAAAGCGGCATTATCCGTAAGAACATCTTCAATAGGAAGAACATCCTCGGCAACGTCGACAGCCGGGTTAACAAATGGCTCACCGTTGGCGGTAAACTTTCCTATTCGGACGAGAACAACCTGGCGGCAGCCGCTTCCGGCTCCCTGCCCGGCGAAGCTTTCTCGATCATCGGTCTGGGTCGCATCGGCTACGTGTTGCCCTCGATCCTTCCGGTTTACAATCCCGATGGATCTTATAATATCAATGGTAACGTCATCGGCTCCGCCAATATCACAGGGACGACCATCTCGTATTACAATCCTCAACCGATCCTCGATCTGAGCAGGTCCAACAACGAGAACAACCACGTCCAATCCAACGTCTATGCCCAGATCAAGCCGTTCAATTGGCTCACGCTCAAAACCCTCTATGGCATCGACCAGCTTTGGATCGACAACGACTTCTTCGCAACCCCGGTCACCGGCGACGGTTATTCCGGCGGCGGCAATGCCGTTTCCAATCTGCGGAAGCTGAGCACCTGGGTTTGGACCAACACCGCACAGTTCGACTACGTCCTGAAAGATGACCACACCTTCTCGCTGCTTGCTGGTAACGAGCAGACAAGAGGAATGACCCGTGGCTATGGCGAAAGCCGTACCGGCCTCTCGGATCCTGCCTTCAATACGGTGCAAACCGGCTATACCAACACGACACCCTCCAACCTGGCGATGAGCCAGAATTACCTGTTGTCCAACTTCGGCCGGCTGACCTATAACTATAAACACAAATACTATCTGTCCGGAACTGCCCGGCATGATGAATACTCCGCCTTCGGGATCAAAGGCCACACCTTCGGCGGCGGTTCCATTGGTTGGGAGATTGCACAGGAGAATTTCTGGAAGACCACGAAGCTGGATCACGTCTTCAGCAGCTTTAAAGTCCGGGGCAGTTACGGCACCGTCGGCAATAGCGCCGGTGTAGGTGACTTCGCACCCTATTCCTTCTACGGTGGCGGTAACCTCGTAGGTGGGTTAGCCTCCCTCTCCTTCTCTTCAGGTAGCGTCGGTAACCCGAAGTTTTCCTGGGAAACCAGCAAACAAACAGATATCGGTATCAACATGGGCATCCTCAACGATCGCATCACCGGCCAGTTCGCCTATTACAACAACAACGTGAGCGGTCTGATCCTTTTCGTCTCCCAGTCACCTTCGACAGGTCTGCCCAGTGCACCCCCGGCCAACGTCGGAAACATGTACAACAGAGGGATCGAGGCGACCATCAACGCGACTGTGATCCAGAAGAAGAATTTCACCTGGGTGACTAGCTTCAATATCACCGACAACACCAACAAGGTAACGGCCCTGGCCCCTGGTCTTACCGCCATCCAGACCGCGACCTCCGGTTCCGAAACGGTCAACCAGACCAAGACCGGCTATCCTGTGGGTTATCTCTGGGTCATCCGTACTGCCGGTGTCGACCCCAGCTCCGGACGCCGGATCTTCGTGAACTCTCAGGGCACGAAGGTTTACTATTCGTTCAGCCCGGCTGCCGGCCAGGTCTCCTGGTCGACCACGCCCGACGGCAAGACAAAATATGTCAGCCCTACCGGCGGCTCCTCGATCACCCAGGCCGCGGATGGCGTGATGTATGCTAACCCGCTGCCGAAGATCGTCGGCGGTTGGTCCAACACTTTCACCTACGGCCGTCTTACTCTCGATGTCCTGTTGACCTACCAGGCCGGTTTCAAGGTTTACTATGGCTCGAACGCCGGTTTGCATGACCAACGCTTCTGGAACAACGCAACCGACGTGCTGACAGACGCCTGGTCCGCCAAGAACCCGAATCACGCGAAATATGCGTTGCCCATCTTCAACGACAATGTCTCCAACGGTTCGGCAATGCCCCTCGACATCAACGTATTCAGTGGCAATTTCATCAAGGTCCGCAACGCGATGCTCAGCTATTCGGTTCCCAACAGCTGGCTGGAAAGATATAAGATCAACAACGTACGCGTCTATGTTGCCGGTCAGAATCTCGCCATCATCTCGAAATATCCCGGTCCCGATCCTGAAGTGGCTTCCAATGGCACCAGCAGCAACTCGCAGGGTGTGGATAGGAATACCGTTGCCAATGGCAGAACGATCACCGTCGGCCTCAGCGTAGGCTTCTAACAGCGAACCCAGTTTTGAATAGTAAATCAAAAAGAAAATGAAAAGAATTAAGTATATATTTCCCATTTTGTCTATCTCGCTTGTCCTGGCCTCCTGCCACCGCGACGAGCTGAACCCACAGTCACAGACTTCGGTGACCAACACGACAGCCTTTGCGACGCTGGGGCGGATCCAAGCCCAGGTGCAAGGCCTTTATGGCGCACTGAAGAGCGGCAGCCTCTACGGTGGCCGCTACCAGGTATCGGGCGATGTAAAAGCCGATAACTTCATCAATGAGACCAACAACCTCATCACCGAACAGGACGTTTGGGTGGGAAATCCGACGAACAGCGCCACGGCGATAGTTAATATGTGGTCGGCTGCCTATCTGAGCATCAACAACGCCAATCTGTTCATCGACGGGATGAATGCAACCGGCACGAAAATAACCGGAGCCACCCTTGGTGCACAGTACATCGCGGAAGCAAAAGTTGTTCGTGCGCTTTCTTACCTGGCGCTGATGCAATTCTACGCCCAGCCCTACATCGCAGGCGGTACGAACAAAGGAGTTCCGCTGCGTACATCAGGCATCGCCGGCCCCGGGTTCTCTACCCTGGCTCGTGCTCCGGAAGACTCCGTTTATGGGTTGATCCTCCAGGACCTGAACGATGCCGAAGCAGCACTGCCGGCAAGCCAGGGCACTGGTATCAACTCGATCCGCGCGACGAAAGGCACCGCTATCGCCGTGAAAACGAGGGTGTACCTGTGGATGCAGCGGTATACCGACGTGATCACCGAGGCAAATAAGATCGTTACGGCAAGTGCACCCTTCACAACGCCGGCCGGCTTCGGCATCACCTACTCCCTGCAGTCGGATGTCACAAAGGTCTTTGCATCTCCTTACGCCACAAGCGAGAATATCCTGAACCTTCCGATGTCCGCGGGAACAGGCGACGCTCCCGGCACCCAAAACTCCCTGGCCTCTTATTTCTCACCGACCTCGAAAGTAGCAACCGGCGGCGTAGGTACCGGCGAGTTCTCACTTAATGCCAACGGCGTGATCTCGGATGTCAATTGGAAAGCAACGGACAGCAGAAGGAAGTTTATCCTCTCTTCGCTCACCGGCACCAAGAAATGGCTCAACAAATACACGGCCCCCAGCCCCTACACGGACTATCCGCCCGTCATTCGCTATGCCGAAGTACTGTTGAACCTCGCTGAGGCCCGCGCCCGCTCTGTCGGCGGCGTCGATGCCCAGGCAACCGCTCTGCTGAATGCGATCCGCCAGCGCTCGGATGCAACCACGACCTTCGCCCCCGCCAGCAACGCTGAACTGATCACTGACATCATGCAGGAACGTAACATCGAATTCCTCGGCGAAGGCATCCGCAACTCGGATCTCGTACGCCTCAAATCGACGATCCCCGCAAAAGGCTCCGCCGTAGCGAAGAACTTTGGCGACGGTGGTTATATCTGGCCCATCTCTGCAACAGAACTTAGCCTGAACACAGCTTGCACCGATAACTAGTAACTTGTTTCCAACTACAACTACACATGAGATGACACACGAAAAAGGCCACCGCAAGGTGGCCTTTTTATTTATAGCTTCGATCATTATTCGGCTACCGCCGACCGCGTCGCCGCCAATATCTTCCCATTCGCCCTGTTCTGCAAAAAAGCGATCACTTCCGCATCGCCCGCCTTCAGTCCCTCCGGCCAGGCAAGACTCCCCGACTGACTACCCTTTCCATTCAGTTCCGACACCCCCAGCGCCCGGACGATCTGCACATGCGCAAGCGTCTTCCCGACATTCTCACCCGCCATCACCTTTGTCATTGCATCCTTCTCGACAACAGCCACGACAAGCCGCCAATCTTTCCCCCCGGCCACGGCTTCGGTGCCGGCCTGCCAGGTCAAATGGCCTCCGCTCCCTTTCACGGCGTCGAGCGTCACCTTCGCCCCCGCGGGCTCCCACAGACCTCCGGTTATCGCCGCCCGCAACGCCCGCCCATCGGATCCTACAAATTCCGTCCGCCCGTTCACGACAATTTCAGGGGTATAGATCGACGAAAGCCGCAGCCATCGCGCATAGTCTTTTTGCCGGTCGGAATAAGCTGCGTCACTAAACGCATCCTTCCACCCCAGCCGGTCCCAGTAATCCACATGAAAGGCCAGCACATACACCGGCTGATCCTTGTCTTCCTTCTGAACCTGCGCCACCAGCGCATCCGCCGGCGGACAACTGCTGCACCCTTCCGAGGTGAACAGCTCCACCACCGCAAAACCAGTCGCAGCGGGCTTGATCCCAAACAATTGATCCCCCCTCTCCGGATGGAGCCCACGCCCCCTGAACCCAAGAAAAGCGCCGGTCGAAAGAGCCACAGCAGCCAGGCCTGCCACCAGCAGCATTCTTCTCTTTTTCATATTTCGATATTTATCTACAAAGCTCGGCAATTTTTTGTTGGGCACGCCTTTCGCAGGGATTTCCCGTAAAACGATTTTCTATGCTAGTATATACCAATGTATTCAGCAGCTACTCGGTCAATGACCTGGCAAAGGCGAAGGAGTTCTATGAAAAAACGCTCGGCTTCCCCGTGACGCAAACACCCGAAGGGCTCAGCATCGCCGTCACAAAGGATTACAAGGTCTTTCTTTATCCAAAACCCAACCACCAGCCTGCCACTTTTACCGTACTCAACCTGCAGGTAATGAGCGTGGATGCGGCAGTGGACGCCCTCACGGCCGCCGGCGTAAAATTCGAACACTATGAAGGGGATCTAAAGACAGATGAAAAAGGCATTATGCATGGCGGGCCGGGCAAAGGCCCTACTATCGCCTGGTTTGCCGACCCGGCGGGGAATATCCTCTCGGTCGTGGAAAATCCGCCCGCCTGACGCTAACTATTGGCCTTCGGCCGACGGCCTACCAGCTCGCATGGACCAATAGCGGATGCTGCCCCGCCGTGTGCAAGTCCCGCCACACCCGGTTGATGGTCGTATCCATCCGCGCCGCGCCAAGCCCCGCATACGGATAAAGCAGGTGCGCCCATTCCCTCACTTTCGCGGCCATCCGATGACTGACCCTGCCGACCTCCGAGAATTCCCGGGTTGGCCCCGATCGCACCTGCGCCCGGCCATGTCCGTCCACCAACATCTCCCAACTGGTATCCAGCACCTGATAAAACTGACGCCGTAGCCCTTCCAACTCGCGCCGTGCCTCCGCCAGCAAACCCTCAGCCCCGGGCATCGCCCGCCGGCCAAAATATTTCGCACAGCAGTCGAGAAAATGCAATCCCATTCCGGAGATATTCGCGGCCAGTGTCGCCTCGGCCAGCGGCAGAAAAGGATAGCGGTAAAGCGCATCTCCATCCGTCGCCGCAGCCGCATCGATCTCGAACATCCGCTCCGCGGGAACCAGCACGTCTTCCACCGAAAACCCATGACTGCCCGATGCGACAAGTCCCATCGCATTCCAATCATCCCGTATCCGTACTTCCCCCGGCAAAAAAAGAAAGGGCCGGATCATCGGCTTCCCCCCAGCTTCCAACACCTGCTTTCCGTCCTTCCACACCCGACAATTGGCCGTATAAGCGGTAGCATGACGAATACCGGAAGCATACGCCCAGTTGCCACTCACCCGATAGCCGCCGGCGACGGGATGAGCCTCTCCCGTCACAGAGCCACTACCGGCAACGCACAGCTGCTCATTCATAAACACCTCGCCGAACCGCTCCGGCAAAAAACCTCCAAACCAACCCGCCCCGCTGCAAAGCGTCACCACCCAACCCAACGAGCCATCGGCAAAGGCCAGCGCTTCTTCCACCCGCACCACCTCCGGTAACGGCAGGGCCCTTCCACCCCAGCGCCTGGGCGTCAGCATCCTGAACCATCCTTCCCGGTAAACAAGCTCTACCACTTCCTTCGCCAAATAGCCCATGGCTTCGGCAAACCCGGCGTGTGCATCGATCAGCTCAAATGCCCCCTTCGGCAAAAGACCTGCAGGTGAAGGAACCATCGTCATATCGTTTCGGCTTTATAACGCTTGATCCAATCAAAATATCCGAGACAAGCCACCACGAACAACACGATGGTCAAACCTCCATAAAGCGGCAAATGCTTGTAAAATAATAGGGGAACAGCAAACAGATTGGAAATATTCAACAAGACCCAGTTCTCGATCTTCCGCCGGGCCAGTAACCACGTGCCCGCCCAGGCCGTCGCACTTACCCAGGCATCCCACATAGGCACCGTGGAGTCAGTATATCTCTTTAGCAAAAAATACTGCAAACCAAATCCGGCTACAACGATTAGCGCGGAAATACCCCATTCCTGCCGGCTGGTCCACGCAATCGGCAATGGAGGCTCATTCTTCCGCTTGTGCCAATGCCACCACCCATAAACACTCATGACAAAATAATAGCCGTTCAACACGGACTCGGCATACAATTTCGACGTTGCGAAAATATAGATCGTCAGCACCGTACTGATGATCCCCGCCGGATACAACCAAATTTTATTCTTCCACGCCAATAAAACCTCCGCCACGCCGAAGATCACCGCCACCCATTGAAGCACATCCAACACCCGTTGTATATCCATATCTGACGAAGATACTACTCCGTCCTTAGACTCTTGACGGGATTTAGCAACCCCGCCCATTACTCACTTCTCAGCGAGCCAACGGGGTTCATCATCCCCGCCCGTATCGCCTGCCAGCTCACCGTAAACAACGTGATCACCAACGCCCCCACACTCGCCAGCGCAAACACCCACCACGACAAAGGCGTCCGGTACTCATACTGCTGCAACCACTGATTCAGAAAATAATAAGCGATCGGCACCGCTATCACACACGATATGATGACCAACAGCACAAAATCCTTTGACAACATCCGCCAGACATGATAAAGCGACGCCCCCAGCACTTTCCGCACCCCGATCTCCTTGGTCCGTTGCTCCGCCACAAAAGAGGCCAGCCCGAAAAGGCCCAGACAGGAGATAAAGATCGCCAGCACGGCAAAGACCGAGGCCAGGCTCCCGATCCGCTGCTCATCATCGAACTTCTTTGCATAGTCCTCGTCCACGAACTTGTATTCAAAGGCGCTCCCGGGATTATATTTCTTAAAGACCGGCTCGATGGCCGCCAGCGCCGCTTTGGTCGTCATCCCCGGGTTCAGCCGGACCGTGATCGCGTTCGTCCACTCATAGTCCAGGAAAAAGATCGTCGGTTTGATCGGCTGGTAAGGCGACTCCATCACCATGTCCTTCACCACCCCGACCACGGTGTGCGGCCGGTCGTTCCATTGGAAGATCTCACCCACCACGGTCTTCAATCCCGTCAGCTTCACCGCCGCCTCGTTGAGGATCAGCGCACCCCCATACTTGATCACGGAATCCGGATGGCCGGTGACCTGGGCATTGACGGTTCCCCCGCTGTCCGTGATGAACTGCCGGGAATAATCCCTGCCATCCTTGATCTTCCAACCCAGCGTGCGCCCGTAGTCATGCGTGCAGGCCACGATCCCGAACAGCGGCGTGGTATTCGGGTCCTTCCCCTTCCAGTTGAAGCCTATCTGATTTGAGTAGACCGCAGTCGCCGGACTCGACGATTCGCACATATCCGTCACGGCGCCCGTCCTCAGCAGGTCCCCCCGCATGGCGTCATAATGCCCATAGATCTCGGGGGTGGACATATTGACCGTGATCAGCCCCTCCCGGCTATACCCCACCGGCCGGCTACGCGCATAATTGATCTGTTCGAAAACCAGGATCGTTCCGATGATCAACGCCACCGAGACTGTGAACTGCACCACGACCAACACCTTCCTCGGCAACGAAGCATACCTTCCCGCCCGGAAGGTTCCCTTCAGCACCTTGATCGGCTCAAATCCGGATAGATAGAAGGCCGGGTAGCTCCCCGCTATAAGCCCGGTAAAAAGCGTAAACCCAAGGATCAGCAGCCAGAATAGCGGCTGCGCCCAGGGCAGGTGCATCTGCTTATCTGCAAGGGTATTGAAAAAGGGCAGGGAAATAAGTACCCAGACCAGCGACAACACCAACGCCAGCATTGCTACGACCAGCGACTCACAGAGGAACTGCCCGATCAATTGTTGCCGCAACGATCCCACCGTCTTCCGGATCCCCACCTCCTTGGCCCGCTTCTCACTCCGCGCCGTGGAAAGGTTCATAAAGTTGATACAGGCGAGAAGCAACACAAAGACGCCGATGATCCCGAAAAGCCAGACAAATTTGATCCGCCCCCCGGAGACCTTCCCATTGGTAAATTCACTGTAGAGATGAAAATTGTCCATCGGCTGCAGCACCAGCGACTCATTCCCGTCCTTATTGAAGGGCTTTGGAAGATCCTTTATCTTGGCCGTCACCTTCTCCGCGGTGGTGCCCGGCGCCAGCAAGGCAAAGCACTGCCAGGAATGATTTCCCCAGCGCGTTGCATTCTCCTTCATCCACGGGCTCTGGATCAGGTACTGTGACCAGGCGATATAGAATTTTGAATCATAGAACGTCGTATTCTTCGGCGGGTCCTGGAAAACACCCGCCACCTTCAGGTCCATCTTATTGTCTACTTTGATCACCTTGCCGACGACATCCTCGGTCCCGAACAGGTTTTTTGCCATGGTCTGGCCCAGGATGATCGAGCTTGGGTCGTCCAGATCCTTACCCCGGCCGCTCAGCATCCGAAGGGGGAGAATTTCGGTATATGCCGGCTGGACATACATCCCGTTTGCCGTGATCTTCTTGTCCCCGATGGCCAGGATATGCTCGAAATTCCAGCTGGCCATGGCCACCTTCGGCAGATCGGCAGTCCACTTGTTCTCCAGTTCATACCCCGCCGCCAGACTCACCGCCTGCCCCGTACCGGTGTGTCCGTTGAACGTCTGCGTCGTCATCAGCTGCGCCACCCGCCCGTGATTCGGAAAGTAATGGTCGAAGGATAGCTCATCGAAGATCCAAAGTCCGATGAGCAGCGCCACAGCCATCCCGATGGACAACCCAAGGGTATTGATCAGGGAATACCATTTGCTTTTAACGAGGGTCCGCCAGGCGACCACAAAATAGTTTCTGAACATTTTTACCGGTTTGTCCTATAGTCGCGCCAGTGAGGGAAAATGTTGCTTATCTTCATACCTATGTTCCGCAATTTTCTAAAACTGACCATCCGCCAGCTCATCCGGCAAAAGAGCTTCACGATTATCAATATTCTCGGCCTCACCGTCGGCCTTGCCTCCTGCATCCTCATTGGCCTGTTCGTCGCCGACGAACTCGGCTACGACAGCTTCAATGCCCAGGGCGACCGGATCGTCCGTGTAACGATGGAATATGGTTCGTCCGGCCGGACATCGGCAGCCGCCACGACAGGTACAAAGGTGGGTCCCCAGTTCAAACGCAGTTTTCCGGAGGTCCGCGCCTATGTCCGCACGACCAGGTATACCCGTGCCATCAGCATCGGCGATAAATCCTTTAAGGAACCGGGCTTTCTCTATGCGGATACGGCCTTTCTCTCCGTCTTTTCGTTTCCGCTCGCAACCGGCGACCTGCATACGCTTGCCCATCCGGAACAATTGCTGATCACAGAACGCGCGGCCCGCAAATATTTCGGCACCACGGATGTGGTCGGCAAAGTCCTGCGCGTCGACTATACAAAGGATTTTGCCGTCGGCGGGGTACTGAAAGACCCCCCAGGCAACTCCCAGATCCAGTTCGATCTCATCGCGGACTTTGGACAGCTGTCGTATGCAGCGAAGGAAAACTGGTTCAACGCCAACTGGATCACATATTTGCTGCTGAACGATGCAACCGCAAGTCCTGCGCTCGAACAACGGATCAACGCATACATGGCGACGCCTGCTGTCCGGGCGGAAGCCGAACTCACGGGCAAGGATTTCCTGCAATACCGGCTGGAGCCCCTCAAACGCGTCCATCTTTACTCCACATTGGAAGGTCTCGAACCAAATGGCAATATCACGTCGATCTATATTCTATTGGCGATAGGCGTGCTGATCCTTGTCGTCGCCTGTTTTAATTATACCAATCTTACCATTGCCCAGTCTGCAAACCGAACCGGGGAGATCGGCATCCGCAAGGTCCTTGGCGCCGCCCGCGGCAGGCTCTTCAGCCAGTTTGCCGGCGAGACCTTGCTGCTGACCTTTGCCGCACTGATCCTCGCCCTCGTCCTGAGCGCCTCGTTGCTGCCCAACTTCAACCAGCTTACCGGCAAACATCTAAGGGTCGGAGATCTTCTTCAGCCCCTTCCTCTTTTGACCATTCTCGGGACGGCGTTGTGTATCGGCTTCCTTGCCGGTGCCTACCCCGCCCTGCTGTTGTCGGGGACTAAGCTCATTACCATCCTGCGTTCGGGCTTCCGGCTTGCGGGACGCAACACCGGGTTGCGCCAGACGCTGATCGTCGTGCAGTTTGTCATCTCGCTGTTCCTCATCATCACCACGATCGTGATCCTGCAACAGATGCGCTATATCCAAAATAAAGACCTGGGCTTTGACCGCGATCATGTTCTCGTGGTTCCCTTCAACTGGCGGGACATGGCGCAATACAACGGACTGAAAACAGCCATGGGCAACCAGGCCGGGGTGCAACAGATCACCGGTTCCAGTAGCGTGCCTACCTCCGTCGGCTGGACGGATATGCTCACGACCGTCAATAGCAACGATGAGCTGAAGTTCCCGGTCAACTGTATTCCCTCCGACCTTGGCTTCGTAAAGACTATGAGCATGCAACTCATTGCCGGGACGGATCTCACACCGGCCGACCTGCCCGCCAACAGGCCCCTCAATGCCGACAGCAGTCAGTCCCTTTCTTTCATCATCAACGAAACTGCGGCAAAAAAGATCGGCTGGACACCCCAGCAGGCCCTTGGGAAGACCATCGTCCGCTATCATCAGGCGGGTGTGGTGAAAGGCGTGGTTAAAGATTTTCATTTTGCCTCCATGCATAACCCCATCGGCCCCATCCTGATCTACGCCGATACGAACGAGATCCAATGCCTCCTTCTCCGGGTTGGCGGAGCCCAGCTGCCCGCTGTGATCGACAGACTCCAGACCACCTGGAAACAATATATCGCCCAACGCCCCTTCGAGTATCATTTCCTCGACGATGACTTCAATAAACTTTATATTTCCGAACAACGCACGGCTACTCTTTTCACCCTCTTCGCTACGCTCGCCATCCTGCTGGCCTGTCTCGGACTCTTCGGCCTCGCCGCGATCACTACCGTCCAACGCACAAAGGAGATCGGCATCCGCAAAGTGCTGGGCGCCGATCTGCTGAGTATCTGTCTGATGATCAGCCGCTCCTTCCTGCAACTGGTATTACTCGCCATCGTCATCGCCAGCCCGTTGGCCTGGCTCGCCGCCAATAAATGGCTGGAAGGCTTTGCCTATCGCATTCCGGTACATTTCTGGCTGTTCCCGCTGGCGGGTGCAGGTGTCCTTCTGCTGGCCTTTGGAACCGTCAGCTATCATGCGTTGCGGGCCGGCACGATCAATCCGGCCAGAAGCCTTAAGACAGAATAAAAGCGGAAAAAAACAAGTGAGAAACGCGGAATGCTGCATCTCCAGCGTCGACTCCGTCATCGCCAGTAACAACAACATCGCGAACGCGAACCAACCTTCTTTTGTTCCCGTCTTTCGGGCGAGCCCAACCAGCAACATCGTAGCGGCCAGATAAACCAGCAGCCCGGTCAGACCGCCGCGAACCAGCAGCTCGATAAATTCATTGTGGAAGTTATAGCCCAGAAAGCCACTACTCATATTCGCGGCAAGGTATTTCCGGTTCAGCAGGTCCTGGCTGTCGCCCGAACTAACGCCGATGGCCCAGGCCTTCTGCTCCCGCATGATCTCTCCAGCAAACTGCCAGATCTTCAGCCGGAGCGAAACGCCATTGAAAACCGCGTTCGGCGGCACGACGCCCGTTCCGGAATACCGGAGGTCATCGTGCAGGATTTCCCGGTATCGCTCGCCCACTGGATTGTTGGTCGCCGCCAGCACTCCCGCACCCGCGATGATCAACGCCGCCAGCCCCGCAAACCTCCGCGTCTTCAACCGCACCCGGCTCCAGCCCTTCAGATAGACCAGGAATACTACCGCCTGGAACGCCAGCAGCAGTTTCGAAGCAAGCAGGATCAGCATCACAGTGAAGAAGACCGCCAGGACAGCCCGCCCTTTCCCTTTTCCTTCCTGGCTCAGCAGAAAGAGCAATGCCATGATCACATACCCGGAAAAGAAAACCGCATTGACGCTGATCACTTCCGTGAGTGCATGATAAAAGAACACCTCCCACGTCCCCGTCTGAACGAACCGCCCTGCCGCTACGCCCAGACAGAACAAACAGCCCGCCGCCAGCAGCCAGCAATAACTCCAAAAGAACTGTCGCCACTCCGCCCGCCCGACTGCAATACCGCTGCAAAAGAAAAAGGGAATCGCCACCAGCGTCGCTTTGCTTTCGACATGCTTCCAGGCCGTAAAAAGATCATGAGTGTGTAATAACCCCAACACTTCGATCCCAAACAGGGAAAGATAAGCCAGGAAAAAAGGATTGGAAAAAGCGGTTCGGACGATCTCGAGCGGCCTGCCTCTGTCGAAAAGACGGCAAATGACCAGCAGGATGATCAGACAGCTATTGACATTGAACCACGAGAATAAGGTCGTACCGATGATTGCCAATAGTAAAGCGTAATAGGTATTCTTCATTCGCACATTCTTGCAAACGCAGGAACGGTATGCAAAAGTTGCCTCGCTTGTTGGCATCAATCTTGCATCGAATGGGGGATGACCCGATGCTTACTTTCGTCCACATTGGCTTTCATACTGTTGTTAAACAGTTGTAAAAAAAGCTCCTCGTCGCAGCCCCAGCCCGGGGGACCAGCCGATACAACAAGCACCCCGGCATCGCCGGCAACTAATGGCAAGAAAGGCGCCGACTTCAATGTTTACACTCAATACGGTACCTACGAGTCGAATATCATAAATCTGAAGGCATTCTGGTATTACACCTGGGGGACGCTCGTTCCGGGTTCCACTCCGCAAAACTGCGAGTTCGTCTCCATGTTCTGGGGCCCGGCCAATATGTCGGATGCAAATATCAGCGCAACCTTGCAGGCAAAGGCGAGCGGCCAGGTAAAATATGTTCTCGGCTTCAACGAACCGGATCGCACCGATCAGTCGAATATGACGGTATCCCAGGCGCTCGCCTACTGGCCCAAACTCGAAAGCCTTGGCTTGCCGCTTGGCAGCCCCGCCACCTCATACCCAACCGCACAATGGTTCACTGATTTTATGGACTCGGTCGCCGCACAGAAACGACGCGTGGACTTTATTTGCGTACATATGTATGCCGGAACCGACGATAACGGCTTTGTTCAGACGCTCCAGGCCGTCTACAACAAATACCACCTCCCCATCTGGATCACGGAATTTGCGACGGCCGACTGGAACGCCACTACTCCGGCTGCCAATCAATATACGCCAGCCGACGCACTGGGCTTTATGCAGCGCCTGCTGCCGAAGATCGACGGCCTGTCCTTTGTCCAACGCTACTCCTGGTTCTCGGGTGATCCCACCAACGCCCAACTCTGGCCCTCCGCGCTCATCGGCGCCGACGGCAAACTCACCGCCCTTGGTCAATGGTACGCAAGTTTCCAGCCTAACACGGCGATCAAGCCCTAGCGCCGGTACAACACCCAGATATCATTGATCTCATTCGCTCCCTTTGCATCCAGAAATTCATTGATCCCCCACAACAACCGTGACGAAACCAACACCCGCCGATAGCCCAAACTATCCAAAAAACCCTGCTCCCCCTTCACCTGGTCAAAAGTTGCTGCAACATACTCCGCCTCCACCGGCACCATCCGCACTGAATCCCCGGGGCCCAGGCGCCGGAATTGCAGTTCAGGGACACCCTCCCGGTAATAGACAAACGGAAGCCGGTGTTCGGTCTCAAAAGGCGTCCGGTCGATCGTCCAGATGGTCACGGGCCGCACGGAAAACCTTTTCTTCAGCAAGGATGTAAAATAGAGGGCCTGCGAATACGGCGTTATCATCAATACACCCAGCAACAGCAGGTTCAATCCGATGCTGAATCCTGCCAGTCCGTTGAACAAGCGGCGCATTCCCGTTCCGTTCCGCCACCACCAGTCGATGAGCCCCGGCAGGGCCCAGCCGATCAACACCGGCAGTACATTCAGTATTGGGAACAGGAACCGTTCCTCCTTGTGCGCGATGAAACAATGGCCGAGAATGAACAGCAACACCGCCAGCGTAAAAGGCTGACGCAGTTGGCGGACCACTGCCGCCCTGATCCCCGTATAGAGCAGTACCAGGCTCAGCGGCGGCGCAACCACCACGGCGGCAAGTACTCCCACATACAACAAAAAAGAAGCCGTCCCCATCGATGCCGCCTTTCCTTCTACGATATTGACTTTATAATAAACGTACGGCGTAAACACCCATTCGTGATAAAACCCCGCATCCAGTGCCGTATTCAAACCAAGCCCCAACGCAAAGCCCACCGCCACGGGCAGGATCAACCGCCGCTCCGCCGGGACAAGCAGCATCCAGACAAAAACCCCAACCAGTGCAAAAGCTGTTTGAAACCGCACATAGAAGGCAAGGCTGAATACAAATCCCGTCAGCAGCGCTACCCACCATCCCCGGCGACCGCCGCGACCTGCCACATCATAGAAGAACAATGCCCCGAAGAACAGAAAGGAAGACAACATTTCGCTGCTGAAGAGCGTCCGCGTATACGGCAGGATCCAGGAGAAGTTTAGGATCAGCAACACATAGAACAACACCCGGCGGTCCCGCTGGAAATAATACAGGCAGATGGCATTGAACAAAACAAAAAGCGACAGGCCAAAGAGCAGCCGCAACCAGCAAAACTGCCAATAAGGGTCGTGGATCCCCAACGCCGTACAGAGCGTCGAATAACCCGAGAATAGATACACCTGCAACGTCGGCCGCAGACGCGCCCCGAACTCCCACACCATCGGCGCCGCGGAAGGCCGGTGCAACTGCCAGGAAGAAAATTCGACTATCTGAAAATATTGATCGGGATGGTAGATCCCCACCGCCGTCAGACATAGGATCACCTGTACAACCAACGAGGCGGCGAGTACCAGCCGTAACCGGCGGTCATCCCGAATGATGTTTTTCATGGGGCCAAAATTAACCTTTGTGCTAAACAAATCAACCTGTAGATTTACGCCATGATTAGTAGACTTCCCCTGCTGTTAGCGGTCCTGCTGGCCGTGTCCGGCATTCTTCATGCCCAGATGGATCAGGAACTCAACACCGGCTGGAAATGCCAGGCCATCGGTAAAGTGAAGGCCGCAGGCGAAAAGATCTCCCAAACGGGCTTCTCCACCGCCGGCTGGCTCGACGCCACGGTACCCGGTACGGTCCTCACTACCTTTATCAACAACAAGCTGGAACCCGATCCCTTCTTCGGCCTCAACAACGAAAAGATCCCCGACATCTACACCGTCGGCCGCGATCACTATACCTACTGGTTTGTCAAGAACTTCAAGGAGACCCGCGGCCGGGAACAAGTCTGGCTCGATCTCCGCGGCGTCAACTATTCCTGCGACGTCTTCCTTAACGGGCACAAACTAAATGAGCAACGGCACTACGGCATGTACCTCCGCCAGTCCTACAATATCACGAAATTTCTGGCCGCCAACGGCGACAACCGCCTCGCCATTATCGTCTATCCTCCCGATCCCGTCGGTAACCCCAACGGCGGCCAGGGCGGAGACGGCGAGATCGCCCGCAACGTCACCCATCAGTACGTGGCGGGTTGGGACTGGATCCAGCCCATCCGCGATCGCAATACCGGTATTTGGGATAAGGTCTCCATCCACCGGTCAGGCGCCGTCCGCATCCGCAACCCACATATCATTACCGAGGTTTCCGGCATCCGCTTCCCGGATGTTCCCGCCGCTCAACAGGCGCCGGCCGTTCTTCGGGTCACGGCCGAACTCGAAAATACCGGCACCGACACTGTCAAAGGTTCGCTTTATTTTGATATCAGCGACGATCACAAAACATTTTCCACCGTCGACGTAAAGCTCGCTCCCGGCGCCACAAAAGAAGTCCGCTTGCCCTTTTGCATCCTGAAACAGCCCCGTCTCTGGTGGCCGAACGGATATGGTGCGCAGGAACTCTACCAGGGCCGCATCAGTTTTGGCGAACCCGACACCAATTTTATCACGGAAACCAAAGAAATCTTCCGCGACACCGACGCCTTTCCCCTCCAATTCGGCGTTCGCGAATTCGCCAACACCTGGAACCCAACCACCCATAGCGCCCAACTCACCGTCAACGGTCAAAAGATCTTTATAAAAGGCGCCAACTACATCATCTCCGACGAACTCCTTCGGCTCAGCCCGGAACGCTATGACGCCGAGGTCCGCTTCCACCGCGACATGAATCTCAACCTCATCCGCGTCTGGGGCGGCGCCCTCACCGAGCGGCCCGAATTTTACGATGCCTGCGATCGATATGGCCTTCTCGTCTTCCAGGACTTTTGGAACTCCGGCGACTGCAACGGCCGATGGGAAGACCCGAAGAAAAAAGAAGACCAATGGACCCGCAAGAAATATCCCGACGACCACGGTCTCTTCATTACCTCTGCCATCGACCAGGTAAAATTGTTGCGCAACCACCCTTCTCTCGCTTTCTGGTGCGGCGGCAACGAAACCACCCCGCCGGAGGACATCTTCCACGCGCTGAAAGACTCCATCATCCCCGAACTAGACGGCACGCGCACCTTTTTCGACTACTCGAATTCCGACAGCATGAGCTTTAATAACCTCGGCGGCAACGGCGACGGGCCCTACGGCATCCAAAATATCAACACCTTCTGGGGGCATCGCACGTATCCCTTCAACTCCGAGATCGGCTCTGTCGGCATGGGCGACTACGAATCGCTGCAACGCTTCCTCCCTGCCGAACATTTGATTGCTCCCGTCTATCACGGAAAGGGAAAAGATGGTGAAGGAACAGCCGACGCATTCTGGACTTACCATAAATACATCAGCTATGATTCCTCGGTCTATGCCTATGGCCCGATAAAAGACTTACGTGATTTCGCCGAAAAAGCCCAGCTCGTCAACTACGACCAGTATCGCGCGCTGATGGAAGGTTTCAGCGCCCATATGTGGGAATGGTATACTGGAGTGATCATTTGGAAGACCCAGAACCCCTGGACAGCCCTTCGCGGACAGATGTATGACTATTATCTCGATCCCAACGCCTGTCTCTATGGCCTCCACAGCGGCAGCGAACCCCTGCACATCATGTATGATCCAATTACTGGCATGACGATGATCGCCAACAATACCTTCCGTACGCAACGCGATCTCATGATGCAGGTCCATGTCTTCGATATGGCTGGCAAGACGCTCTCCAGCAGACAGGAGTTCTTCGAAGTCGGCCCGACGCTGGTCAAGAACTATCTGCCCATTGGCCATCAACTCGACCGGCTGCGTGCCAAAGAAGGTATCTTCCTCTCGCTCCGGCTCCTCGATCTCAACCGGAAGGTCATCAGCGATAACTTATATTGGCTGCCCGACTCCACCGGCAACTATAGCGGCCTCCGGCAAATGCCTGTCGCGGCGCTCGCGGTCACGGCTGGACCATCGGGAAAGGGAACCATTACCGTCACGCTGAAAAACCCCGCCGGCGGCCCGGTAGCATTCTTTAACAGGGTTTCACTTGTCGATCCGAAAACAAAGGAACGTCTGCTGCCCGTCTTCTACAGCGATAACTATGTATCGGTGCTCCCGGGCGAGTCTAAAACGATCACCCTGGACTATACACCCAAGGCTGGCGTGACGCCGGAAGTCTCGGTCCGTGGCTGGAACTTAACCGAGAAAAACTACCCCGTAAAATGATCCCGGTACCTTTTCCTGAACTCCGACGGGTTGATCCCTTCGTGCACCTTAAAGAGCTTATTGAAATAGGAGATACTTTCTAATCCGACATCATACGCCACCTCGGTCACGCTCCGGCCCTGTAACAACAGGGTCTTGGCCTGGCCGATCCGGTATTGATTCACAAAGTCTGTAAAGGTCATCCGCGTCTGCCGTTTGAAATACCGGCAAAAAGCCGCGGTACTCAAATGTACCTGCTCGGCGATCTCATTGACGTCCGGATTATGGTCATAACGCCGATGGATATACTCATAGACGGAAGACATCCGCACTTTGTCATTCAGCAGGCTCTTTACCCCCGTGTGCTCCTCGTTCAGCTGTACCACATCCACCCGTTGCTCCGCCAGAAGATAAAAGATGCGCAGCAAGGCTACCAGCTGTTCGAATAGCGGTAGCGTGAACATGGCTTTCAATTCCGCTCCCACCCGCTCCTTCACCGCCCCGCCAAACGCTAACCCATAAGCCGCCCTGGCGAATAGCTGCTCCACCCCCGACAACTCCGGCGTGTGCAGCAGTGCGCTGCCTAAAAAATCCTCTTTCAACTGCACCACCACCTGGTGATACTCCGTCTGCAACCCGTAGTCGAAATTCAAATGCGGGATGTTGGGTCCGATCAGAACAAGATCGCTTTCCACATAGCTGGAGACATGAAGTCCGACATGCCGGATGCCGGCCATCGCCTCCACATAGACCAATTCGTATTCGGGATGGTAATGCCAGTAAAAATGGTCCCGCAGAGTGGGCGAGAAAAGCCGGAAGCTCTGGCCTTCTCCGGGGATAACCACCTCGCGCTGTATCTTCATAGACCATAAATTAGGAAAAAAACGAGAAAAATGGTCAATACAGAGCAAATATTGATCAACCGGGCGGTTGCCGGCCGGGAGCTGGCGCCGGACCTTTACATAGTCAAACAACAGTTATATGCAAACTACTCCCACCACCAACGCCACGATGGCCGCTACCATGATCCCCGACAACGCTCACAAGGATATCCCCGGCAATCCCTCTACTGCCACCAGCAGCAAGCTCAACCTTCGCCAAAGCCTGGACGGCCCGCCGCTAAAAGTCTTGACCGTGTCCGACTGGCAATTCTGGCTGCACAATGGTTATGTGATCATCAAAAATGCCGTCGCACGCGACCAGGTTGCTGAAACAGCCCGTTTTCTTTGGGAATTCGAAGAGAAGGATCCTATCGACCCGTCCACCTGGTATACCGCTCCCCGCGCCGAGATGCAGATGAAAGAGCTGACCAACACGGGCATGGTCGAAGTCTACAATAATCAACAACTCTGGAACAACCGCCAGATGCCAAAGGTCCATGCCGCCTTCGCCGATATCTGGGGCACCGAAAAACTCTGGGTCACCATCGATCGCGCCAACCTCAATTTTCCCCTCCGCCCGGGCTTCGAATACAAAGGATTTATCCACTGGGACTACGACCCGGAGACAAAACCGCAAAATGTCCAGGGCGTCCTCGCCCTCGCCGATCAGACCGATGAGAATATGGGCGGGTTCCAATGCATTCCCGAGCTCTTCCGCACTTACGACACCTGGAAACTTAGCCAGCCTGAAGACCGCGATCATTTCAAACCAGACACGAAGGGGTTCGATCTGACGAAGGTAAAACTGGAAGCCGGAGACCTGCTCATCTTCAACAGCTCGCAGCCCCATGGCATCCGGCCGAACCTGAGTAAAGACAAGGTTCGCATTGCGCAGTATATCTCGATGATGCCCGCCGAGGAAGACAATGAACCCCTTCGCCAGTGGCGCGTCCGCGCCTGGCGCGATCGAATCGCGCCGGAAGGCTACGCCTTCCCTGGCGATCCCCGGAATTGGGAACAAACCCGCTACCCCACCGCCGAACTCAGCCCGCTCGGCCGCAAGCTCCTCGGCCTGGACCGGTGGTAAGGCCCGTGGCCGTACCCTGGTGCAACTTCACGGTTCGTTAACAAAACCGGGGCTATCTTTGTAATGTACTATACAACAGACCGGCATGAAGATACCCGCCCTCATACTCACCATCACAACCGCCGCTGCACTTAGCTCCTGCGGTCCCTCCCGCCACGCGGAATCTTCCGACCCGGGCACCGATAACTGGCAACGCCTTCCCCTGACCATCGATGGCAGCGACAAGGACTGGATAAAACCACTCCCCTATTCCATCAAGTCGGAAAAGCTCAACTACTCCGTCACCAACGACGACCAGAACCTCTATATCCTCGTTGAAACAAAAAACCCGCAGGAACAGCAAAAGATCATCCAGGGCGGCATGACCGTCTGGATCAATACAAAGGCCGATAAGAGTGAAGCCGGCGCCGTCGGCATCGGTTATCCCCTCGACACCCGTGTCGACCACGACAGACAAATAATGCAGGAAGCTCAACCCGATCGGTATAAGAACAACAAGCCCGTCACCCTCGAAGACAAAAAAGATTACGCCCTCTACGGCTTTACAAAAGACAGTGCGGGCACTTACGGGTATGCGGATGACAGCAATCCGCAGGGCATAAAAATGCGGCTCGATTTCAGCAACGAAGGCGATCTGATCTACGAAGCGGCAGTTCCGCTGACCACACTCTATCCTAATCATAACCCATCCTCTTCCTATGCCGCCAACAATGTAGCCGTCGGCATCTTTATCGAAGGTCTTCCCCCGGACGCGAACGTCCCCCGCGGCGGTGGTGGCGGCGGACCCGAGATCGGAGTCGGCGGTGGCCTCGGATTTGGTTCCTTTGGCAGCGGCGGAGGTATCGGCATCTCCATCGGTACCGGTTCGCTTATCGGCGGCGGCGGAGGGAGAAGACAACTCTTCAAACAGACCCAGACCTGGCAGGTAGTACAACTGGCGCGCAACCGCTCCGCGGGGTCTGGCGCTAAGCCCTTCTGACACAATACACAGTTATCCACCTTCGCTGCGCCGCCAAGGCCGTGGCCCGATGATTGTAAACAATACGTAGTGCTACACATTGTTTCACAATAATCTAAACGTATGAGAAAAGTCATTCACCTCCTGGCTCTCGTCGCCACAACCACTTTATTTTTAGCCAGTTGTGTTCCAACACGGCGCTGGAAGGCCTCTGAGGCCGCCCTTGCTTCCGCCCGCGCCGACAGCGCCCGTCTCGCCCAGCAGGTTGCCGCCCACGAAGCTACCATTGGGCAATTAAGACAACAGGTTGGGGACCAGAATAAGAAGATAGAAGACCTCCAGAATCAGTCCGGCCTCACCCAGAATCAGCTCAACCAAAGCAAGGAACAGATCGCCGAACAGCGCCGCCGCCTTGCGCAGCTGCAGGCCCTGATGGACCAGCAGAAACGCGCCATCCAGGACATCCGGAAGAAGATGACCGATGCCCTGGTCGGCTTCAACTCGAAGGATCTCACCGTCTCGATCAAGAACGGAAAGGTCTATGTCAGCCTATCCGAGAATCTGCTCTTCCCCTCGGGCAGCGCCACCGTCAACCCGAAGGGAAAAGAAGCCCTGGGTAAACTGGCTACGGTCCTCAACACCAATCCCGATATCACCGTCGATATCGAAGGCCATACCGATTCCGTTCCCATCCGCGGTCGCTATCAGGATAACTGGGCCCTCAGCGTCGCCCGTTCCACGGCCATCGTCCGCATCCTCACCACCGACTACCAGGTGGACCCCATCCGCGTCGTGGCTTCCGGTCATAGCCAATATGATCCGGTGCAGCCCAACGGCACTCCCGAAGGCCGCGCCCTCAATCGCCGCACCGAGATCATCCTTTCACCCAAACTCGACGAACTTTACAAACTCCTCGAATCAGGACCAACACCCGAATAGAAAAAGATGCCCCCGGGCGGACGGAACGACCGCCTGCCCGGAGGGCCATTTTTGTTACGCGGGGCTTCTTATATTTGTGCCATGGCAAACCTTTTCGTCACTTCCTCCCTCCATACCTGGGAACAATCCATCAAAAGAGCCACCGGCTTCTTCGACAACTGCAGCGATGAAGAACTGCTCCAACCCATCGTCCCGGGCAAGAATCGCATTATCTATCTTCTCGGTCACCTGGCCGCCGTCCACGACCGGATGCTCCCTCTCCTGGCCCTGGGCGATCGCCTCTATCCCCGTCTCGACGACCTGTTCCTAACCAATCCGGATAACCCGGAAGCCGCCTATCCCGCTGTTCACGAACTGCGCCAGGCCTGGACCACCGTCAACAACCGCCTCACCGAACAGTTTCGTAGCTGGTCACCCGAAGAATGGCTGCAAAAACACACCGCGGTTTCGGATGAAGATTTTATAAAGGAACCGCACCGCAACCGGCTCTCCCTTGTCCTTAACCGCGCAGGCCACGTACAGTATCATCTCGGCCAGCTGGTTTGGTACAAAAAATAACTAGATTTGCAGGCAAAACCAACGCACCAGCATCCATGTCTTTCTTCCAGGATAAAGTAGTCGTCATCACCGGTGGCAGCGATGGCATCGGTAAAGCCCTCATCGAAGCATTGATCCCGCTTGGCGCAAAGGTCGCAACCTGCGGCCGCAGCCACGACAAGATCTATAAGCTCCAGATGGAATACGCCTCGGTGATGCTGCATGCCGTAGCCTGTGACATCAGCGACGAAGCGGAATGTCGTCAATTCATCGAGTCGACCATCGAAACCTTCGGCCGGATCGATATCCTCATCAACAATGCCGGTATCTCCATGCGTGCGTTGTTCACGGACTGTGATATCAACGTGACAAAGAAAGTGATGGAAGTGAATTTTCTCGGGGCGGTGTATTGCACGAAATATGCACTACCCTCCATCCTCGGGAACAAAGGCACCATCGTCGGGGTCTCCTCCACCGCCGGCTACCGCGGTCTGCCCGGCCGGAGTGCCTACTCGGCCTCCAAATTCGCCTTGCAGGGATGGTTGGAATCACTCCGCACCGAAATGCTGCACTCTGGCGTTCACGTTATGTGGGTCTGCCCCGGTTTCACGGCCTCGAATATCCGCCTTGCCGCCCTCGATTCCCATGGTGCAGCCCGCGGCGAGACGGTCCTCAACGAAGGTAATCTGATGACCGCCGAAGAATGCGCTCAACATATCCTCAAGGCCATCCGGCGCCGCAAACGCACCTTGGTGCTCACCCTCCTGGGCAAGGTTACCGTGCTCATCAACAAAATGGCGCCCTCCCTGGCTGACAGGCTCACCTATAAGCACTATTACAATAAGAAGGGGGAGTTCGTTAAATAACCGGCATGGCCCTAATCACCCTGACATCAGACATCGGCCAGAAAGACTATCTCATCGGGGCTATCAAAGGCCAGCTGCTGCAACAGGATCCAGGCTTTCAACTGGTTGATATCTCTCATGAGCTGTCACCGTTCAACTATCCCCAGGCCGCCTATGTCTGCCGCAACGCCATCCGCCATTTCCCGCCGTTCACCTTTCATATTATTTTGGTGAATCTGTTCGAGAAAAAACCGGAACAGCTCCTCCTCGCCTTTCATAAAGAACAATACCTGCTCTGTGCCGACAACGGCCTGCTCTCGATGATCCTCGAGGGCCGCCCCGAAATGGTCATCGGCCTGCCCCTCGACAAAACGGCCGTCAAGAACACCCTCTATTGCGTCCGCGTCATGGGCAACGCCATCCATCAGCTCACTCAGGGCGCCGGCCTCCTCTCCATCGGCACCCCTGACCCGGCCTTCACCGAAAAGAACCATCTCCGCCCCGTCTTCGGCGACAACTGGATCGAAGGCCAGATCATCTTTATCGACCACTTCGAAAACGTCATCGTCAACATCACCCGCGAAGAATTCGAACAGCAACGCCGCGGCCGAGGCTTCCGCATCGTCTTCAAACGCGACGAGACCATTGACAAGATCAGTGAGACCTACGCCGATGCAGCCGACGGCGAAAAACTCGCCATCTTTAACTCCGCCGGCTATCTCGAAATCGCCATTCAGAAAGGAAATGCCGCCGGACTCTTCGGCTTGCAGGACTTTACCGAACAATCCCAGAACCAGTACCTCCAAAGCCGCCTTTTCTACCAGACCGTCAAAGTATTCTTTGAATAACAGGTTTTTAGCAAAATTCAGCCCGTCTTATTCGGAAAATTCCCCTAATTGGCCTTAATTCGTGCCCAAAAGTAGAAAACGCCCGCCCATGCGCTTCACAAAGATCAACAACATCGTTGGATGGATAGTCGGCCTCTTCGCAACAACCGTATACGTCATGACCATGGAAGCGACCGGCAGCTTCTGGGACTGCGGTGAATTTATCTCCAGCTGTTTCAAACTCGAGATCCCTCACCCCCCGGGCGCCCCGCTCTTCGCCCTCATGGGCCGGTTCTTCATCATCCTCTTCGGCGATAACCCGCATACCGCCGCCCGCGGCGTCAACTTCATGAGCGCCCTTGCCAGCGGCATCTCGATCCTCTTCCTTTTCTGGACGATCACCCACTTTGCCCGGAAACTGGTTATGCGCGGGCTCGCCAGAAGCGCAACCCCCATCGTCTACGACCCCGATCTCGAACCCAATAAACAGCAGACCTTCCTCATCATGGCCGCCGGCGTCGTCGGCGCCGTCGCCTACACCTTCTGCGACTCCTTTTGGTACAGCGCCGTCGAAGGTGAAGTATACGCCTCCTCGGCCTTCTTCACCGCCCTTGTCTTCTGGGCCATCCTCAAATGGGAACATAATGCCGACAAACCCGGCGCGGACAAATGGATCATCTTCATCTTTTATATGATGGGACTGAGTATAGGAGTCCATCTTCTGAATCTCCTGACCATCCCCGCGATCGTGATGGTCTATTACTTCAAACGCTACCGGCCCACCCTCTGGGGGTCCATCCTCGCCTTCGTCATCGGCTGCGCGATCACCGGCGTCGTCCAGGTCGTCGTCATCCAATACACTATCACGGGCGCCGGCTTCTTCGATATTTACTTTGTTAACTCGTTGAACCTCCCCTTCTTTAGCGGATTCAGCTTCTATTTTATTTTACTTACGGCACTCCTGACCTGGGGCCTCTTGTTCAAAGCAGAGACCGTCACGGCCAACCGGATCCGTGCCTGGTTCATGCTCTTTCTTTTCGTCATCGCTGCTCCGGTGCTTATCGGCTCGAAAACCGGCGGCGGTGGCTATATTTTCAAACTCATCATCGCATTGGGGATCGGCTGGCTCACCGGCTATTTCATAAAAAAAGAGGCCCTGCGCTATTTCAAGATGGGTCTCTGGTGCTTTGCCTTCATGCTTCTCGGCTATTCCACCTATTTCACAACCATGATCCGCAGCAACGCGGATACCCCGGTGGACATGTATAATGTGGACAACCCGGTCAGCCTGGTCGGCTATCTCACCCGCGACCAGTATGGTGACTGGCCCATTCTCTATGGTCCGGACTTCCAGGACCCGGCGCCGACCGTCGATGGCGCCGACCTCTATGTAAAAGGTAAGGACAAGTACGAAGTGGCGGGCAAGAAAGCCTACCAGGACTGGGGCGCCACCGCCTCCTCTCACATTTTCCCGCGCATGTGGAGTCCCCAGAACGACCGTCACGAGATCGACACGTACAAGTCGTACGGCGGCGTGGCCGAAGGGGAAAATCCCACGATGGCCAATAACATCCAGTATTACATCAAATATCAGAACTGGTGGATGTTCGGGCGGTACTTTATGTGGAACTTCTCCGGGAAGCAGAATGACCTCGAAGGCTTCGGCAACCCTCGCGATGGTAACGCCATCACGGGTATTCCCTTTATCGACAATTTCTTCCTTGGCGACCAGAGTAAACTGCCGGACTCGATCCATACGAACAACAAGTCCTACAACCGGATGTACATGCTCCCGTTGATCCTGGGGCTGATAGGGCTCGTCTTCCAGGCCTACCGCTCCCGGCATGATTTCGCCGTCGCGGGCCTGCTGTTCTTCTTCACGGGTTTTGCTATCGTCATCTATCTCAACCAGGCCGGTCTTCAGCCCCGTGAAAGGGACTATGCATTTGCCGGTTCGGAATACGCCTTTGCCATCTGGATCGGCCTTGGAGTTCTTGCCGCGGCACATTATTTCACGCGCTTCCTGAAACAACCAGCCATGGCTCATTATGCGGCCGCGGGCCTTTGCTTCCTGGCCGTCCCGGTACTTATGGGCAGCCAGGAATGGGACGATCATGACCGCAGCAAAAAGACACTCCCGCGCGATCTGGCCAGGGACTACCTGGAGTCCTGTCCGCCGAATGCGATCCTTTTCTCCTTCGGCGATAACGACACTTATCCCCTTTGGTATGCCCAGGAGGTCGAAGGGATCCGCCCGGACGTCCGCGTCATGGTCAACACGCTGCTTGGTTCAGACTGGTATATGAACCAGCTTCGCTACAAGGTGAACGAGAACGGCCCCTGGGACGTCATCTTCCCCCCCGAATCGATCGCCGGCGACAAACGCAATGTCTCCTACTTCACGGACAAGGTGCCGGGCTTCGACCAAAGCAAATATTACGATCTCTATACGATGCTGAAGGATGTGCTCGCCAGCGATGACCCGCGTTATACGAGCCCGACGGACAACGGCCAGACCGTCAACCTCGTCCCCGTACACAAATTCACGATCCCGGTGGACTCGACCGCCGCACGCGGCATCGGTACGATACATGCAGGCGATAGCGTCCTTTCCCAACTGCGGCTGGATATCCCCGACCAACGGCGTTATCTGCTGAAGAACGACCTGGCCATGCTCGCGGTCATCGCCGGCAGCAAATGGAAACGCCCGATCTGCTTCACCTCGCCCCAGGACCTCCAGAGCCTGGGCCTGGAAAAATATGTCCGGCTGCGCGGCATGATCTACCAACTGGTTCCCGTCGAAGGCAGCCAGGTCGACGAAGATGCCTCCTATAAGACCATTATGGAGAAATTCGCGTACGGCAATGCGGGCACTCCCGGCGTCTATTATGATGAAGAGAACCGCCGCCATCTCAACAGCCTGAAGTTTAACCACGCCCAGGTAGCGATGAGCCTGGCTATGGCCGGGAAAAAAGACTCGGCGCGCCGCATCCTCGAACAATACGATCGCAACGTGCTTGAGTCGAACATGCCCTATGGTATGACCTCCAACCAGGGCAACCTCCACGACTATTTCTCCTTCGATTACCTTCGCGCCTGTTATATGGCCGGCGACACCGCACTGGCGAAGAAAGTATCCGCATCCTTGAAAAAGGACCTTACGCAGCAGATGCGCTACTATGCTTCCTTCAGCGAAACGCCGACAAGCGACGAGCAACTGGCCATCAACGCCCAGATGCTCCTGCAGGGTAAAGGAGGTAATCTTTCGGACATCCAGGCGAAGTACTTCGCCAACGATATCCTGTCTACCTATCAGATGCTGCTGCAACTGGCCAGTCTCGAGAAACAGAACAAACCCGGCGCACTGCCCTCGTCGGAAATAAATTCAAACCCTTAATTTTGACCCATGCGTTTCAACAGAATAAACAATATCGTCGGCTGGATCGTGGGACTGATTGCCTGCACTGTCTTTGTCATGACCATGGAGCCGACCGGCAGCTTTTGGGACTGTGGAGAGTTCGTCTCCAGCTGCTTTAAGCTTCAGATCCCCCACCCGCCCGGCGCCCCGCTGTTCGTGCTCATGGGCCGCTTCTTCATCATTCTCTTCGGTGACAATCCACAGACGGCTGCCCGCGGTGTCAACTTCATGAGCGCGATCGCCAGCGGTCTTTCGATCCTCTTCCTTTTCTGGACGATCACGCATTTCGCCCGGAAACTGGTCATGCAACGCGCGGCCGTCACCGGGGGCGTTGCCACCTACGACCCTGCTGCCGAACCCGACAGCAGTCAAACCTTTTCCATCATGGCTGCCGGTGTCGTCGGCGCCCTCGCCTATACCTTCTGCGACTCCTTCTGGTATAGTGCGGTCGAAGGAGAGGTATATGCCTCCTCGGCCTTCTTCACGGCTCTCGTCTTCTGGGCCATCCTCAAATGGGAGCATAGCGCGGACAAACCGGGTTCGGATAAATGGTTGATTTTCATCTTTTATATGATGGGGTTGTCGATTGGTGTTCACCTCCTCAACCTCCTGACCATCCCCGCTATCGTGATGGTCTATTATTTCAAACGCTTTCAGCCCACCACCTGGGGCACCATCGCGGCCTTCTTCATCGGTTGCGTTATCACCGGCGTCGTACAGATCATCGTGATCCAGTACACGATCAAAGGCGCGGGTTCATTGGATATCTTCTTCGTCGACTCGCTGAACCTGCCCTTTTTCACAGGCTTTGGCTTTTACTTTGGGTTGCTGGCGGCGGTCCTCGCCTGGGGGCTTACCTTTAAAAGCCAGACCATCACGGCCAATAAGTTCCGCTTCTGGATCGGCGCCTTCGTGCTGGTCATCATGCTCCCGATCATTGTCAACGGATCGGGCGGCGGCCGTTTTCTAAAACTGATCCTCGGCCTCGGCGCTGCCTGGGTGGCGGGTTACTTCATCAAGAATGAGGCCCTTCCGAAATTCAAGATCGCGCTCTGGTGCTTCGCCTTCATGCTTCTCGGCTACTCCACCTATTTCACCACCCTGATCCGGAGTAATGCCGATCCCGGGGTGGACATGTACAATGTCGACAACCCGGTATCCCTGGTCGGCTATCTCAGCCGCGACCAGTATGGAGACTGGCCCATCCTCTATGGCCCGGACTTCCAGGATCGCGCGCCCCGCGTCGATGCAGGCCCCCTCTACGTAAAAGGAAAAGAGAAGTACGAGGTTGCCGGAAAGATCTATGGCAGCGATTGGGGCAATACTCCCTCCTCGCATATCTTCCCCCGCATGTGGGATCCGGGTAACGACCGCCAGCAGCTGGAAGTCTACCGCAATTTTGGCGGGGTGGCCGAGGGCGAGAACCCGACCATGCTCGACAACTTCCGGTATTTCTTCAGATACCAGAACGGCGTGATGTTCCTCCGCTACTTTATGTGGAACTTCTCGGGAAAACAGAACGACCTGCAGGGCTTCGGCAATGTCCGCGACGGTAACTTCATCACGGGGATCTCCTTTATCGATAACCTGATGTACGGCGACCAAAGCTCGATGCCGGATTCCATCCGCAAGAACAACAAATCCTATAACCGGATGTTCCTCCTGCCCTTTATTCTGGGGCTGATAGGCCTGGTCTACCAGGCTACCCGCAACAAGGGGGATTTCTGGGTGACGGGACTCCTGTTCTTCTTCACCGGCTTTGCGATCGTCGTCTACCTCAACCAGGCGGGCTACCAGCCGCGCGAACGGGACTATGCTTACGCGGGCGCCTGCTATGCCTTTGCCATCTGGATCGGCTTGGGTGTCCTCTGGGTAAAAGACGCCCTCGGGCGATCGGCCTTCAAGACTTCGCCGGCCATGGCGGGCTATGCCGCCGCCGGTCTCTGTTTCTTTGGCGTACCCGTGCTGATGGGTAGCCAGGAATGGGACGATCACGACCGCAGCAAAAAAACCCTCGCCCGCGATATCGGCAGGGACTATCTCGAATCCTGTCCGCCGAACGCCATCCTCTTCTCCTTTGGCGACAACGATACCTATCCTCTCTGGTACGCCCAGGAAGTGGAGGGTATCCGGCCCGATGTCCGGGTCATGAACTACAGCCTGCTGGGCACCGACTGGTATATCAATCAGTTGCGCTACAAGGTCAACGAGAGCGGCCCCACTGACGTCCTGTTCACCCCCGAGCAGATTCAGGGGAACACCCGCGACGCCGTGGTCATTAACGCCCTCAACGGCTTCGACGCCAACAAGTACTACGATATGTACACCGTGTTCAAGGACGTTGTAGGCAGCGACGACTCCCGCTACCAGACGGCATCCGACGAAGGCGATGTCTATAATTTCCTGCCCACCCGCAAGCTTTCCGTGCCCGTAGATTCCAATCTCGTCCGCCGGAACGGAACGGTAAATGCGGACGACAGCATCGTCAGCGAACTCCACCTCGATATCTCGAAGAACAAGAACTATATCTTCAAGAACGAACTGGCGGTTCTCGCTATCATCGCCGCGAACAAATGGCAACGTCCCATCTGCTTCAACTCGACCTATGAGCTGGAAGACCTGGGGCTGACCAAATATATCCGGCAGGATGGCCTCGCCGGCCGCCTGGTGCCGGTGGAAGGCAAGCGCACCAACTACGGGTTCTACAACACTCCCGTCGCCTACAAAAACATGATGAACAAGTTCTCCTTTGGCAATGCGTCGATACCCGGTGTATATTATGACGAAGAGAACCGCCGCCATCTGAATACGCTGCGCGCGGCACACGCCCAGCTGGCCCTGACGCTCATCGATGAAGGGAAGAAGGATTCCGCAAAGAATCTGCTCGAACACTTCGACAAGAACGTGTACGAACCCAACTTCCCCTATGGGATGACGTCCAATCGCGGGAACCAGCACGACCGCATCTCTATGAGCTTCCTGCTCGCCTGCTATGAGTCCGGTGATCTCCAGCTGGCACAGAAGGTGGCGGCCTCGCTGAAAAAAGACCTCAACCAGCAGATGCGCTACTACGTCTCGCTGGGCGAACCGATGTCGAACGAACAGCTCGCGATCCAGGCCAATATGGCCATGCAGGGCAAGGGAGGAAACCTCTCGGAACGCCAGGCCCAGCAACTGGGGCCGCAGGATATCGTAAGCTCCTTTCAATTGCTGATGCAATTGGAGGAATGGGATAAACAATTCGGGCACGGCAAACCCCCAGAGGTTCAGCAGCCTGCTAAATAAGACACTCAAAACCCGCCTCCGGCGGGTTTTTTCGTACAGAACTAAATGATTGACCAAGTTGTTTTAAATCTGTAAATTGTATCAAATGATAGGTTACCACTTTAAACACTTCGATCCCAACGATGAAGGCAAGTCAAAGTTCGATCAGTTGCTGGACGTCTTTATGCAACTGCTCAGCTACACCAATGGCGACGTGGGCGAAGCGCTGCAATGGATGAACCAGCTGGATAAAGAGTACCAACTCACCGACGACGAATATGGGATGGGGGATTTTATCGAAGACCTGAAAGACAAGGGCTATATCGACGATAACAAACAGACCGGCGAGATCACCATCACCCCAAAAACGGAGCAGGGTATCCGCAGACGTTCACTGGAAGAGATCTTCGGCAAGCTGAAGAAAACAAAACAGGGCAATCACAATACCTTCAAGCCCGGAGGCGGCGACGAGGCCAATCCCGAGACCCGTCCCTTCCGGTTTGGCGACCAGCTGGAGCAGATAGATTTCACGGAGTCCATCCGCAACGCACAGATCAACCATGGCATCGAGGCCTTCAACATGCAGGAGGACGATCTCAAGATCCGCGAGACCGACTTCAAAGCTCAGACTTCGACGGTGCTGATGATCGATATCTCGCACTCCATGATCCTCTATGGCGAAGACCGGATCACCCCGGCAAAAAAGGTGGCGATGGCCCTCAGCGAGCTGATCACGACCAAGTATCCCAAGGATACATTGGACATCGTCGTCTTTGGCAATGATGCCTGGCCGGTAGAGATAAAGGATTTGCCCTACCTGCAGGTCGGTCCTTATCATACGAATACTGTGGCGGGGCTCGAGCTGGCCATGGATATCCTCAGGCGTCGCAGGAACGCGAACAAACAGATCTTCATGATCACCGACGGAAAACCGACCTGTCTGAAGGTGGGCAAGCGCTATTACAAGAACAGCTTTGGTCTCGACCGCAAGATCACGAGCCGCTGTCTTAACCTGGCCGCTCAATGCAAAAAGCTGAAGATCCCGATCACCACCTTTATGATCGCCAGCGATCCCTACCTCCAAAGATTTGTCAACGAGTTTACAGAAACCAATAACGGCAAGGCCTTTTTCGCCTCCCTGGACCGTCTCGGCAGCTTTATCTTCCGCGACTTCGAATCCGGGAAACGAAAAACGGTCTACTAGCGAGAAAACACTAAAACAACGTAATGGACATCACCAAGATCACTACACTGGGGCAACTGAAAAAGACCGGGTACAAGAACCGAAGCGTAAAAGAAGAGATAAGGGAGAATCTTATCCGTAAACTAAAGAATAAAGAAACCACTTTTCCGGGCATCGTAGGCTATGAGGATTCGGTCATCCCGGATACAGAGAGGGCCCTGCTGTCACGTCATAATATCCTGTTCCTCGGTCTTCGCGGCCAGGCCAAGACCCGTATGGCCCGCCAGATGATCGATCTGCTCGACGAATACGTGCCCTATGTCACGGGAAGCGAGATCAACGACGACCCCTATCGCCCGATCTCCAAGTTCGCCCGCAACCTGGTAGCCACAAAAGGGGACGATACCCCCATCTCCTGGCTGCACCGCGGTGACCGGTATGGCGAGAAACTGGCCACCCCCGACGTCTCCGTCGCCGACCTGATCGGGGACATCGATCCGATCAAAGCGGCCAACCTCCGGCTCAACTTCGCCGACGAGGAGGTCATCCACTTCGGCATCATCCCCAAGAGCAACCGTGGCATTTTTGTCATCAACGAAATACCTGACTTACAGGCTCGTATACAGGTTTCCTTATTTAATATTCTAGAAGAGGGCGATATCCAGATCCGCGGGTTCAAGCTCCGGATGCCGCTGGATATGCTCTTTGTGTTTACGGCGAACCCGGAGGATTATACTAATCGGGGTTCGATCGTGACGCCGCTCAAGGACCGGATCGAAAGCCAGATCCTCACCCACTACCCCCGCAACATCGAGACGGCGCTGGCCATCACCGAACAGGAAGCGGATATCCACGAGGAGCAGAAGGGCCGGGTGATCATCAGCGACCTGGTAAAACGGTTGATCGAGCAAGTCTCCTTCGAAGCCCGCGCGAGCGAATATGTCGACAAGAAGAGTGGGGTCTCGGCCCGGCTCACCATCGCAGCCCTCGAAAACGCCGTCAGCGCCGCCGAACGCCGCGCCATCCTCAATAACGAAAAGGAAACCCCGGTCTGGATGAGCGACCTCGTCGGGATCATCCCCTCCATTACCGGAAAGATCGAACTGGTCTACGAGGGCGAACAGGAAGGCCCCTACCAGGTGGCGTTCAATCTGCTCGAGAAAGCCTTCCGCAGCCAATTCATCAATTATTTTCCCAATCCCGATCAGATGAAGAAGCGGAAAGCGGATACCCGGGATGACAATCCCTTCCGCCCGGTCACGCACTGGTTCGACAAGGGAAATCACCTCAACCTTTTCTTTAATACCCCCGACGCGGAAAAGATCCAGCAGCTGTACAAGGTCGACGGCCTGCATGCGCTGGTGAAGAAATACTTCAAACACGCCAATGAACGGGAAGCCGCCCTGCTGATGGAATTCGTACTCCATGGCCTGGCCGCCTATTCGCTGATCAGCAAGAAGGTGGTGGAAGGAAAGATCGAATTTAAGGATCTCATCGGCTCGATGGTCAACCTGGGCTCGTCGGGGAGTAGTTTTGGCAACGAGGATGAAGATCTCGATAGCGACGATTTCAACTAGACGGCTGGGGCGCCTATATTACGTTCACCTCACGCTCTAATATTACTCCAAAGCGGTCCTGCACACTCTGCAGGACCTCTTCGCTTAAGGCATAGAGCTCCTCGCCGCGCGCCTTTCCATAATTCACTAACACCAGCGCCTGGCGTGCATGAACGCCAACCTCTCCGCGCCTGAAACCCTTCCATCCGCATTGCTCGATCAGCCAGCCGGCAGCCAGTTTCACTTCGCCACCCAATCCGCGTACTGCCGCCTCGGTACCCTCGATAGCATCGGCCTTAACCGTAGGATAACCTACGATGCCCGGGAACTGCTCCTTCAGCTGTTGATATTGCGCGGCGGGCACCGTCGGATTCTTGAAGAAACTCCCCGCATTGCCGATCTCCGCGGGGTCGGGTAACTTGCTCCGCCGGATGCGGATCACGGCGTCGGCTATCGCCCGGATACTGGGTTCCCGATCGCCCAGTTCATCCCGGATAGCCCCATACGAAGTATGAAAGATGGGCTGTTTGCACAGTCGGAGGATCACATTGAGAATAACGAATTGCCCCTTGAGCTGCCGTTTGAATACACTCTCGCGGTAGCCGAAGGCACAATCACTGAGGGTGAAGGTTACTACGCGGCGATCGGCCAGGCTCCAGGCTTCCAATGCCCAGAAAACGTCCCGGATCTCCACGCCATAGGCCCCGATGTTTTGCATGGGTGCGGCGCCGACGTTTCCGGGGATGAGCGAGAGATTCTCCAGTCCTGCCCAGTCGCGGCCAATGCAATACTGCACCAATCCATTCCAGTTCTCCCCTGCCCCGGCCCGGACATAGACATAGTCTTCGTCCTCATCCACGAGGTCGATGCCGGTGATCCCGTTGAGCAGGACGACCCCGTCGATATCGCCGGTGAGCAACACATTACTCCCGCCACCCAGCACCAACAACCGCCGGCCGGCCACCCACTCCAATGTTTCTGCCAACTCATCCACCGAGGTGAATTTCCCCAACCATCGGGCTTTCGCGTCGATGCCAAATGTGTTGTACTGCTTAAGTGAGACATTCTCGGCAACAGGTATCATAGAAATAATTTAGATGGTGTCGACATCCGGCAGGATCACGACGCTCCGCCAGTGGCGCGCGTTTTGAACGATCGCTGTCTGCTGCTGGATGACCCTTTTCGCAAAAGCAATGGTATGCCCGTCTTTGGGCAACTTCAGCAAGAGCTCCATCAGGTATTGATTGCGGATCCGCCCGATCACGGGCTCGGCCGGCCCAACGAGGAAGGGGCCAAAATCCTTTTTCATACTATTGGCAAAGAACTGCGCCGCGGAATGAACGACGTCCTTGTCCCGGTGGCGGAAGGTGATGCGGATCACCCGGGTGAAGGGCGGATACCCGAATTGCTGCCGTGCGACGATCTCGTGGCTGTAAAAAAGCCCATAGTCGTGCGCCTGCACATAGCCCAGCACGGGATTACCGGTATTCATCACCTGGATCAGCACGACCCCGTCGGCATCCTTCCGTCCCGCGCGGCCGCTGACCTGCTCCATCAACTGAAAGGCCCGCTCGTTAACCCGGAAGTCGGCAAAGTTCAGGATGCTGTCGGCATCGAGAATGCCGACGACACTTACGTTCTCGAAGTCGAGCCCCTTCACCACCATCTGCGTCCCGACGAGGATGTCCACGCGCCCCTGTTCAAATTGCTGGATGAGCGTGTCATGGGCGGTCTTGCCGCGCACGCTGTCGATGTCCATTCGGGCTACCTTGGCCTTGGGGAAGACTTCTTCGAGGTATTCCTCGATCCGTTCGGTACCGAAGTTACGCTGGACGAACTTATGGTTGCCGCAGGCTGCGCAGGTGCTTACCGGCGGATAGACTGTGCCGCAATAGTGACAATGCAGCTTGTTGGTCAGTTTGTGAAAGTTCAGCGACACGTCGCAATACCGGCACTGCGGGATCCAGCCGCAGACCTCGCAGACCTGATAAGGCGAATATCCGCGCCGGTTCTGGAACAGGATCACCTGTTTGCCTGCGCCGAGGGCTCTTTCGATGGCGCCATGTAATGCGGGGCTGAGGATCGGTTTTCCGTTGTCGCGGGCGCCAGTTGGGCCGTCCCTCGCCCCCCGCTCTTCTGCCTCTCCGGGCACTCCGCCTACCGGTTCCAGCTCGATCCCGCCCTTTCGGCTACCGACATCCGTCAGCCAGCTTGCTCCCGCGTAGGGTTCCTTCCCGTCTCGTGATGCCGGCCTGCCGGAGGTTCCCGGCGGTTTTGCGAAACGCAGCGCCTTTGTATCCACGATCTGGATCTCGGGCAGCTTGCCTGTACCATACCGCTCATTTAGCTCAACCAATCCATATTTGCCCGAGGTCGCGTTATAATAGGTTTCCACCGAAGGCGTAGCGCTCCCCAGGAGTACCTTGGCGCCGAAAAGCGAGGCATAATAGATGGCGGCATCCCGCGCATGATAGCGTGGCGCGGGCTCCTGCTGTTTATAGGAAGGATCATGCTCCTCATCGGTGACGACGAGCCCAAGGTCGCTGAATGGCAGGAAGATGGCCGACCGCGCGCCGAGGATGATCTTCAGCTCTCCCGTCCGGATCTTGTTCCAGATCTCGAGCCGTTCGTTTTGATTGAACCGCGAATGATAAATACCGATATACCCGCCAAAATGCTCTTTGAGCCGCCGGATGATCTGCGAGGTCAGTGCGATCTCGGGCAGCAGGTACAGCACCTGTTTTCCCTGACGGATCACCTGCTCCATCTGCCGGATATAGACCTGCGTCTTCCCGCTGGAGGTCACCCCATGCAGCAGACAAACAGACTTTTGCTGGAAAACGGCATTCACCTGGTCGTATGCCCGTTGCTGGGCGGGCGTCAGCTCGAAATCGATGCGGATATCCTTTGGCAGATAGTGGATCCGGTCGACTACCCGCTGTTCGACCCGGAGAATCTCCTTGTCGACAAGCCCCTTTAGCTGCGCGTCCGAGGCTCCGGCCTTCTTTAGCAGGCTGGCGCGGGTCACATCACCTTCGGTCTTGATCAGGTGCAGATAGGCGAGCAGCAACTCCATCTGTTTGGGCGCGCGGCTCCAGTTGTTGAGCAGATCGGCGAGTTTATCCTCGTTGTTGTATTCGGGATTTAGTACGACGTAATTTTCTTTTTTGGGGGTATAGCTTTCTTTGAGGGATTCCCAGACAAAGCAGACTCTCTTTTCGATGAGCCGTTTGATCACGGGATAGACATGGTTCGAGTCGAGCAGTTGCTGGACATCGGCCAGTTTTAGTTCCTTTTTGATCTGCAGGGCTTCGGCGACGACGAATTCATCATTATCCAGGTGGACAAAATCGTCTCCGGCCTCTTCGTTGAAAACGAGGATGGTCTCGCTCGACAGCTTGAAATGCGCGGGCAGGGCCGCGGCCATGACCTCCCCTTCACTGCACAGATAATAGTTGGCTATCCATTCCCACAGTTTCCCCTGTGCGGGATGGATGACGGGTTCGGTATCCAGTACGTTGCCGATGGGCTTGGGGTCGAAGGATTCGGGTTTTTCTTCGTGCAGCCGTTTTACGAGGCCTGCGTATTTTTTGTTGCGCAGTTCCACTTCCACGCGGCAACCCTCCCGGACGGCCGAACGCCATTGTTCGGGCACACTCCAGGTGTAGTTTCTGGGCAGGGCCAGTGGTATGATGACTTCGGCGTACATGGTGGATGACCTTCGGTCGAGCCGCTTTGGGACGGTCCTTTCGGGGGGCAAATTTACGGCTTTTCTACCCAAGAAGCCAGGGTCGACTACAAGTCGACCGGCCGAAGGCCAATCTTCAATGATGGGGCGGAGTGGGTTGACCTTCCACACCAACCCACGACGCCCCATGGCGTAACAACGCCACCTCCATTTGGCGGTACACCCGCTCCTTCAGCACCGGCAGATCGGCCACGGTCAACCCTTGCACCTCTACCGCCGGCAAAAAAATGCTCCGGAACCGCCCGGGCCGCAATGAGAAAATGCTTGAATAATGCATCAGCTCGTGCGTCCCGAGGAACAGGATCGGCTGCAGGGGTGTCTGGGTCTCGATCGCGATGCGAAAGGCGCCGTCATAGAACTCTTTCAGCACCTGTCCGGTCTCGTTGAACGTCCCTTCGGGAAAGATAAAGATGGACATCCCCATATTCAGGGCTCCTTTTAACTCTCGCACGCTCCGGCTGCGCTCCTGCGCACTCCGCCGGTCCACCATCACCACAGCTTTGCTGTAAATGTAGCCGAACAAGGGGATCCTGGCCATCTCCACCTTCCCCAAAATGCGAATGGAGTCGCGGGTAATGGCCCGAAGGATCATCGGGATATCGAGATAGCTGATATGATTGGAAATAAAGATATACTGCCGGTGCGGATCGGGGGGCGTCTCGAAGACATTGGTATGCCGGATGCCGACCAGGGTCAGCCACGCCGTGTCCCAGATGCGGCAGGCCCGATAGATGCGGTTTCCGCCCCCCGGGGGCTTCTGCAGCGAAAAAACAGCCACGAACGGTAGAACAAGGAGGATGCCCGTGATAAACAGCAGCAATGCATAAAGGCAATAGACCAGTCGAAAGGGGAACAGTGCTATCCGGGCAAGCGATTTTAGCATATTTGATCGAGCCACGATCGACCGGCTCTTTGCCTCAAATATAGTATCTTTGCCGGCTAATCAAGTATGAACGCCGTCCAGTCACAAAAAACCGTCGCCTTCCACACCCTGGGGTGTAAACTCAACTTCTCGGAGACCTCGGGCATCGCCCGACTGCTCGAGAACGAAGGCTTCGTCAGAAAGGAATTCGACGATGTGGCGGATGTCTATGTGATCAACACCTGCAGCGTGACCGAAAATGCCGACAAGGAATGCCGCTACCTCGTCCGCCGCATCCGCCGCCAGGCTCCTGCCAGCGCGGTGGTGATCATGGGCTGCTACGCCCAACTGAAGCCCACCGAGATCGCTTCCATTCCGGGCGTCGACCTCGTCCTGGGCGCTGCCGAAAAATTCAACCTGGCCCGGCACCTGCAGGAACTGATTCCCAGCTATTCTACCGACGGCGACGCCCTTGCCACTGGCGACAACCGTCGGGCAAAGATCCACAGCTGCGATATCGAAACCGTCACGGGCTTCAACCCCTCCTACTCTATCGGCGACCGCACCCGTACCTTTCTCAAGGTCCAGGACGGCTGCGACTACAGCTGTTCCTTCTGCACGATCCCCATGGCCCGGGGTATCAGCCGCAGTGACAGCATTGCGAGCACCGTTAATATCGTGCAGGAACTGGCCGCTAAAGGCGATGTCCGCGAGGTGGTCCTCACCGGGGTCAACCTCGGGGATTTTGGACGCGGTCCCGACGGCAAGGGAACGCCGGAAACCTTCTTCCACCTGATGCAGGCCCTCGATACCGTCGACGGCATCGACCGCTTCCGCATCTCCTCCATCGAACCCAACCTGCTCACGCTGGAGATGATCGACTGGGTAGCATCGAGCCGCCGGTTCATGCCGCATTTCCATATTCCGCTGCAAAGCGGCAGCAATATGGTGTTAGCGAAAATGCGCCGTCGGTACAAACGGGAACTCTATGCCGAAAGGGTGAATCATATCAAACAGGTGATGCCTCACTGCGCCATCGGCGTCGACGTCATCGTCGGCTTCCCCGGCGAAACGGAGGATCACTTCCGCGAAACCGTTGATTTTCTGCTTGAACTCGACGTCAGTTATCTCCACGTCTTCACCTACTCCGAACGCGACAATACAAAAGCACTCGAGCTCTCGCCCGTGGTGCCGGTGGCAGTGCGTCATGAACGGAACAAGTTCCTCCGCAACCTCTCCTACCGGAAAATGCAGGATTTCATCCGCCGCCACGAAGGGCAGACCCGCAAGGTGCTGCTGGAACGGCAATCAAAAGGCCCGATGATGGAGGGCTATACCGACAACTACATCAAGGTTACCACTCCCTACCGGCAGGAATGGGCGGGTCAGATCCTCGACTGGAAATTGTAAGAGGCAACCGCTGCCCTCTTTCCCGCGTATGAACAATAGAGGCGAAGATTTGTTATCTTTAGTTAGGAGCAATTATGCGAAAATTCCAGGTAACCATACAATTCGAGATGAACGATGAGTTTGCAGCGTTGGTACCGCCACACCGCACCTATATCAACCGGCTCATAGACCAGGGTGTCATTGATCATTACGTCGTGACGATGGAGACCCAGCGGGTCTGGATCACCTTCTCCGCCGAAGACAAGAAGGCTGTCGAAAAATATCTTTCGAAATCCCCGCTGTTCAAGTATTGGTCGTACGAGATCGACGAACTCTTCATGGTCGACGGGCTGCATTATCGTCTTCCGGCCGTTCAGCTGAACTAATAGGCGAAAAAGTATTTGTAAAAGGCCACGCAATCCCGTGGCAGTCCCCGAACATCATCCCAGAAATAATCGTCGGACGAAGCGCTGTGTACATCCCGGAATCCGAGGTGGCGGATGATGTATTTGGTCCGGGTCATATGATAGAAGCTGCTGACGGCAATGGCCGAGTGGATGTGCAGGCTGTCGGCCACCGGCAGGAAGTCTTTTGCCGTCAGATAGGTATTCTCGCCGTTATTGTCTTCTATGATCCGATCTGCAGGAACTCCGTGCGCCTCGAGATATCGTTTCATCGCCATCCCTTCGGGAACCCCGCCCCCGCCGGGCATCTTTCCCGTACCGCCGCTCACCATGATCCGTTGCACTTTCCCGTCCCGGTAAAGCTTTAACGCCTTGTCGACCCGGCCCTGGAGCACGGGGGAGAGCGTACTGTCCGGATTGACACGGTTTCCAAGGACGATGGCAATATCGGCCTTGCCGTGATAATCCCGCATCCCGTCGATACTGACGTATCCCATATGGATCACGATCCAGGCCAGCAGGACCCAGCCGGCGATACGCAGTCCCCGCCTCATTTCTTCTTCTCCTTCTTTGCCCAGGCAGGCTTATGTTTAAGCACTTTTTTATAGATGGTGCAGCCTTCCACGTGTGCTCCCGGCAGGTAGCCGGTGCTCATGAGGAACTCCCCTACGATCTCGCCACCCGTGAACCGGAAGGTTTTTTTGAAGAGCTTTACCCACTCTTCCTTTGTCAGGGGATGATGCTTGTCCAGCCAGTTCTTGAAAGAGCCGAATTCCTTCTGGATCTCTTTTATCTTCTTTGCGTTGTCTATCGCAGCGTCGACCTTCAGCCGGTTGCGGATGATCCCGGCGTCCGCGAGCAGCCGGTCCTTCTGCTTCTGGCCGTAGCGCGCTACCTTGTCGATATCGAACTGGTCAAAGGCCTTGAAGAAATTGTCCTTTTTGTTGAGGATCGTCGTCCAGGAAAGGCCGGCCTGGTTGATCTCCAGCATCAGCCGGGCAAAGAGATGATTGTCGTCTTCGATGGGGAAACCATATTCGTTGTCGTGGTAATGGACGTGTACGTTGTCTTTGTCCATGGAGGCGACGACCTTGCAATAGCCGCTCAGATTTTCCATATGCACAAGATACTATAGATTTGTCTTCGAAAAAATCGATTTCATGCGTAAACTGTCCATAGTCATAGTCGCTCTTTGCGTCGCCGGCATTGCCACCGCCCAAACCGCCGCCGGATTGCCCGAACAGATCCACTCCGGCGCCTATGATCCGCAGGCCTTCTTTGCCCCCGGGTTCTACGGCGACGTCCACCTGGCCACCCGTAGCGCTAACGGCGCCCCTTCGGCTGCGTACTGGCAAAACCGCGCAGACTATACCCTTGCGGTGACGCTCGATACCCTAAAAGAGCAGCTCGAAGGCACCGCAACCATCCACTATACCAATAACAGTCCCGACACCCTGCATACGCTCTGGCTCTATCTCGACCAGCAAACCTATCGTGCCGATGCGCGATCGAATTACTATACGACCGGCACGGCCGGCGGTCACACCCAGGGTTACGAACTGCAATCCGTAAAGTTGCGGCAGGGCGCCGCGGGGGCTGCTACTTCCACTGCTGTCGCGGCCGATGCCGACTACTTTGTCACCGATACCCGCCTGCAGATAAGGCTCAAACAGCCGCTGGCCGCGAAAGGCGGACGCATTGACATTGTCGTTCGTTACCGCTATACGATCCCAGGGGCATTTGGCAATCGCACCGACTGCTTCCCCACCCGCAATGGCAAGATCTTCGAGGTCGCGCAATGGTATCCGCGGATGTGCGTCTACGATGACCGCGGCGGCTGGAATACCCTGCCTTTTCTCGGCAGCGGGGAATTCTATGATGAATATGGAGATTTCGACTATCGCGTGACCGTTCCTTCGGATATGATCGTTGCCGGCTCCGGTGAGCTGGTGAATCCGCAGGAGGTGCTTATGCCGGTGCAGCAGGCGCGTCTCGCAAAGGCGCGCACCAGCGACCAGACGGTTATGATCCGCGAGGCTGCGGAGATCGGGAGTGCCGCTTCGCGGGCGACGGGCGCCGGGGGTGGCACTGGTGGTACCGGGCCTGGTATGTCCTCCGCCGCTGGCACCCGCACCTGGCACTTCAAGATGGCCAATACCCGCGACGTCGCTTTTGGCGCCTCGCGCGCCTATATCTGGGATGCCGCCCGCGTGAATCTCCCCGGGGGGAAGAAGTCCCTGGCGATGTCCGTCTATCCCGTCGAAAGCGCGGGACCCGACGCCTGGGGCCGTGCCACGGAATACCTCAAAGGTTCGATCGAATACTTTTCGCAGAAATGGTTCGTCTATCCCTATCCGGTAGCTATCAACGAGGCGGGTCTCGCCGGTGGGATGGAGTACCCGGGGATCGTCTTCGACGGTATCGACGACAAGGGAAAGGTCCTGTTTTGGGTGACCGCTCATGAGATAGGTCATAACTGGTTCCCCATGATCGTCGGCTCCGACGAACGGACCTATGCGTGGATGGACGAGGGCTTCAACACTTTTATCGATATCTATGCCTCGGACGAGTTCAACAAAGGCGAGTTCGCGCCCAAACGCGACGACGAATACGCCCCCGGCGGCGGCAATCCCGTCGATGAGATCCTTCCGACAATCAAAGACCCACAGGCCCCGGTGATGATGACCCGCGCGGATGGCATCCCCGAGAAATACCGCCATCCCATGGTCTATTTCAAGCCGGCCCTTGGCCTCGTGCTGTTGCGCGAGCAGATCCTTGGTCGCGAGCGGTTCGATTATGCTTTTAAGCGATATATCCAGGCCTGGGCTTTCCGGCATCCCGGGCCGGATGATTTTTTTAAGATGATGGATAATGAGGGAGGCGAGGATTTGTCTTGGTTGTGGCGCGGGTGGTTCCTCCACAACTGGAATTTCGATGTTGCGGTGCAGGCCGTTCAGAACTTCGGCGGTGGCCCCAGCACGCGGTTGTCCGATGGCACCAGCATCAACCCTAATAATGGCGCTTCTGCGGCCAATGCCGGCACCGGCGCTTCCGCATCTGCCGCCGGCTCGCACGTCGCCGTGACCCTCACCCTCCTCGACCGCATGGCCTTTCCAATGACGCTCGAGCTCGTCTGGAAGGATGGCTCCAAACAACGCGTCGCCCTGCCTGTCGAGACCTGGCTGCAGTCCGGTACCCGCACTCTTTCCTTTCCCGCCACCCAGCCTCTCGCCGCCGTCACCGTCGATCCGGACCACGCGCTGCCGGATGGGAATCGCGGGAACAACACCTGGAAGGCGCCGTAGGCCGGAGTCGGCGTGGCCGGCATGGCCAATAAAAAAATCCGGAAAATTTTTCCCGGATTCCAATTTTGCCCTTATCTTTGCACTCCTTTCTACAGAAAACCAAGCTGTTAAAGGGAAAAGGGAGTTTAGCTCAGCTGGTTCAGAGCATCTGCCTTACAAGCAGAGGGTCGGCGGTTCGAACCCGTCAACTCCCACACTTCAAATCAAGCACTTATACGACAGCGGATGGGTGCTTTTTTATTTGCCCACCAACACCGTGGAATTGCAAGGCGCATTACTCTCCTTCATCCGACTTCTACCCTACTGTTTAAGATCTTTGTAATGCGCCCCGAATTTCCAACATAGGCCTCAATAAAAGCGAAGGCTACACTTTACAAGCCTGATTTTGGGGAACTTCCCTTTTGACTATTAGATCCTGAATTACAAGGTAATCCAATTTTCCGGAATAAAAGAATCTGAAGGCTTCATCGGGCGTTTCCACAATTGGCATTCTTACTCCATTAAATGAGGTGTTAAGGAGGACAGAAATTCCATTTATCTTCTTGAATTCCTTTAGAAGCTGGAAGTATTTGGGGTTCCAATCTGGTGTCACAGTCTGTACTCTGCAGGTGCCATCTACATGGACTACCTCGCTTATCTTATCTTTCCATTCCGGTTTTATCCTATTTATCATCAGCATATACGGGCTTTCCACATCGTCTTCAAAGAACAAGTGAGTATCTTCCCTCAATACGGAAGGGGCAAAAGGCCTGAAATCTTCTCTAAATTTAATCTCACCATTTATAAAATCTCTGACTCCTTTTGTTCTTGGGTCTGCCAAAATACTTCTTCTGCCCAACGCTCTGGGCCCAAATTCGGATTCATCCTGGAACCAGCCGATGATCTTGCCGTTCGAGAGCAACTTTGCGGCTTCCTTAATATAATTTTCCCCTTCATAATGGATATAGTGAAGATAATCCTCCGGCTCAGCCCTTTTAATGCGTTTCGTTGCAATATCTAACTCCAGCAAGTCAAGCAGGTAATTGCATTCAGCAATATCCGTTACTACTATTTTCCTTTCCGCAAAAAAGTTTCCGAAACGGCTGGGATACTTTAATAGCTCAAATAAGACAGTATTTTTTACGGATATCTCCGATGTGGGCCTTCCTACAATATGGTTCCTGATCTCCATTCCTTTTTCCGTAACTCCTATTTGATAGATGCCCGCATTCTCTACGTTCAACTGCAAAAGAATATTGTCTTTTCTAAGCTTATCCTTGTTATAAGTGGCTGACACCTCTTTAAAGAATTTGTCTATCTCCTCTTTAATCAGAACTGGATTATTGTGGTGGTAATTCTGCATTGACTTTTTCACTGATTCGACTGTATAGATCTTGCCGAAACAAGTCGTGAATCCATGAAGGACCTTTGATTTTTTCATAACATGAAACCATCCGTAATAGGCGCATCCTAACGCGGCACCATTGTCCCCGGCAGCGGGCTGTATATACAATTTTTTGAAAGGCGACTGCCTTAGTATTTTGCTATTCATAACCGCATTCAATGCAACTCCGCCGCAGTACGCGAGATTATCCAATGGGAGCATCTGATACCTGGAATTGAGAAGAAATGTAATAGCCCTTTCAAGTTCTCTTTGGGCCCAACTGGCTAAATCCGCATAATGTTGAAAGTTTTTCTTAAAATGCGTGTGGGAAGTAGATTCATTGGTGAATTTATCAAACACTCTTTGATTTAGCAAAATTGCCCCGTCTTCTACAAAAAAAGCTTCTTCTGTAAGAGCCGAGGGATTGCCATATGGCGCAAGTCCCATTAGCTTTCCTGCATCGTGGAGGTCTTTGAAACAATATCCAGATACCGCAGAATAGAAGTCGCCGATAGAGTTTTCCGAAAAAGTGGCGATTCTCTTTTCTTTTATCCCGTCTCTAGAACGAGAAGCCTCCTTGCAAATAAGCTTGAAATCGCCGTCTTTGAAATGATAATAACTATTACTCTCTTTATAGATATCTTCATTACCGTCGGGAGCAGGTTTGCAATAGAATTTGAAATCTTCAATTCTGTCAGTGCAGTAGCTTAAGTGGCTTCCGGAGCCGTCCAATACAAATACCGCACATTCATCGAAGCCGGATCCGGCATAGGCACTGTACGCGTGTGCAAGGTGGTGAGAGATGGTTACTACCGTCGCACGGCAATTATCCGCAAATGCCCGGTATCCCTCAAATTTTGGGTCAATTGAATTTTGGACGATCAGGTCAACGTCCTCTAACTTTATATTTTCTTTCTCAAGACAATATTTAATGGTTTCCGTGTCATCTCCTCCGTCGTGCTTTTTCCTGGTAATTCTTTCTTTTTCAATGGCCGCGCATATCTTTCCATCTTTTAACAGGCAACTTGATCCATCATGGGACGTGCCGGTACCCAGTACATAGATTGGCTTAGGCATAAAATTAAATTTGAGCTATGTTGTTGAATGGGAATTTATAGAGGGGAATGGGCTAAGCTAAAATCACGTGTTGTGATAATAGCTTCCGGACGTCGTTTTTAACTTGTCAAGGAGATCCAATACATCATCGGTTTGTACTGGTACATTGAAATTAGTTTGCTTCGAGAGATAATTTTTTGGAATTTTTCCAAACAATGCAAGATCATAAACAATTGCAAGATTGATAGCCTGAGTATGCATAAGGATGTTATAAAAGGTTTAATGGCGTTCGTCACGATCAGGATACTACCAGGAGGCACGAAAAACTGCATTTTCAACCAATGCCCCGCATACCAAATCTAAAGCAAAATCAGGCTAACAAAAAAGTAAATTTTCGCTATGTTACATCTACCCGAATTAAAATTTCACATAATTGCACGGATTGTTCTGCCCGCCGGATATACGTCAAACATCCAGCAGGAAATAATTATTAAACAGTAATGTTTTTCATGTACTCTGGTCTAAATAAATTATTTACATGTTCCCGCACATTCCATTTTCCGGAAGTTGTAGTCAGATCGGAATATAGGACAGCTTGAATGTAAACAGAATCATTTACTTTTAAGCTATCGAAGAGGAACATTCGCAACTGAAAGCCTTGCCGGGCGAAAACGCCGCGCTACCGAAATGTTTTGGGGATTATTTATCAACATAAAATAACAGATCGTGAGAACCGCTATCGTATCATCTGTAAGAACGTTTCGCTCACAATTGGACGTTTTTGTCGCCTACCACTTATCCCTTGGCTTTGACAAACTCTATCTGTTTTTTGACGATCCCAATGACGCCTCGATCGAGACCTTCGCCGGAGAAAAACGGGTCGCAACGATCCCCAACAACGCCGCCCTGAAAAAACGATGGGCGCGTACAGATTTTTACAAGCTCGTGGAGAAACATATTGAAACGGAATTGATCGCCCGGCAAACACTGAATGCAGCAATTGCACTGGATTTGGCTTATGAAGACGAGATCGACTGGCTCCTGCATATCGACGCGGATGAACGCTTTTATTGTCCCGGATTTCGTCATGTAAATGAACATTTTGCCGAACTCTCCGAGAAAAAGATCCATATCGTCAATTACTGGAATCATGAGGCAATACCGGAAAGCCCGGAGATCGCTGATCATATCCGTGAAGTAACCCTATTCAAAAAGAACTTCGCAGTGCTGAATCCAGCCCAGATCGAAAAGGTCAATACCTTCCATAAAAATAGCGCGAGGTATTTTTATTTTTATACGAATGGAAAATCGGCTACCAGAGTGGAAAAAGGAATCCAACCAACCGGACCGCATAATTTCACCTTTTCAAAAAAAGAGATCGAGCCCTCATATCCATTTCTCAAATTTTCAGCCGACCCCTGTATCCTACATTACGCGTGTTGCGGCTTTGCGAGTTTTTGGGATAAATATAAGGTCTTGGGCGCCTTTAAAGATAACTGGTTCGATACGATCGATATCGCCAGCAGGGTTCCGGTGCATATCGAGTCCCGGGACATCGTTGGCAAAAGCGACATAAGATCGGCAGAACTCTATTATCAGAACAATTTTATAGACGCGCAGTTGAAGCCGTATGACCTTTTTATGAAAGAACAGATCTATTTTAGAGTGCCGCCACCCACATCTATTACGGACTTGAAATAAGAAGCAAGTTGTTTTACCCCATTGTCAATTGCATGCAACGAAAGATTCGAAAATGTCAGGCGAAGTTCGAATTCCCCCCCCTTTCCAAGATAGAAATACCTCATCGGACACAAAATAACATTGAAATTCTTTGCACATTCATAAATACGATCAAAGGTAACTTCGACCGGAACGGTCATTTTGATAAAAAAACCCCCATCGGGTTCATTCCAAAAAAAGCCTTTACCCCAGCTATTGGAGAACGCTTTGATATAAGTATTCAGGCTATCGAGCATTTTATTCCTTTTTGCCTTATAGCTATCGTATTTGGGTTTACTCCATTTCTGTAAGCTATAGTTCTGCTCCAACAGAACACCCCCCAGTATTGCCTGGTTAATTGTCGGCGTATTGTTGGTTAACAGCCCTTTTACTTTGGCCATCTGATCAACCAGCGATACCGTTTGACCGATACCATTTTCCACTTTTTGATCTGCCCCTATAAAACCAAGGCGAAGCCCGGGGAAGAGGGATTTTGAGAACGATCCGACGAAAATAACCCGCTTATTCTTATCGAATGATTTCAGGGTCGGGTTTCGTTTCTGGGCATAAGTGAAGCTATTATAAACACTATCCTCTATAATCAAAAAGTTATATTGCTCAGCAAGCTCCAGTAAAGCGAGTCGATTCCCAATCGGCATACAAGAGCCCGAAGGGTTTTGATAATCGGGTATCACATATACAAGCCTGACTTTCTTTCCCCGCCCGTTTATCTTAATAATCTTACTTTTTAATGCTTGCAGATTGATACCCTCATCATCGGTTTCAACTCCCGCAATATTGAAATCGAAGACCTTTGCAAATGAGCTGACACCAATATAACTGGGATCTTCAATCAAAACGACATCTGTTTCACGATTACATATGGTAGACAAAATAACCGCAAAGGCCTCCTGAGCGCCTACTGTTACCATCAGGTCCTCTTCTTTCAGGGAAATATTCTCATCGGTCTTCAGATACTCAGCCAGAATGTCGTTTATAATGCCCTTTGTTTTGTTATACTGTCCAATGCCGTTGATTATCCTGAGTCTGTCTTTCCCGGTCTTCCCAACAACGTGGTCTATAAAAACATTGAATTTGGCCAGGTGATTCTCGATCTCAAAATAGTTCTCGTCAGGCTGACCGGCCGCGAATGAGATCGCCGCTGGAAACTTGAATTGTATATCGTTCAGAAAGCCGATCACGTCGTTAAAATTCTCACCAATGTTCCCGTTCAATGAATAATTCCTCAAAACATGCTCAGTGTTGGGAAGAAGCAGTTGTTCAATGAGAATATCCTCTAAATCATCCAAACAATTGAACAAATCATCAAAGGACTCTATAACAAAATATTCATGTTGAAGTCTATAGGGGCTATACTCCTGTTGAAAGACGCCTTTTAGCGTAAACCGGTGTTTTGGAAGATCCTTTTTACTATTTTCAACTTCCTGAGCGGAAGTTATTATAGCCCCTCCATAAGGCTTGAGTTCGCCATCTTCACGTATTAAACCCATTTCGTAGGTAAACCAGAAAAGCCGGCCTAAAAAATCGATGGCCTTCTTATTATTCACGTATTTCAAGGCTATAATACTCAGGGAGACCAAAAACTTCGTAAACTTTTCATTTATCAGCAGTGGCACGTGGCCGCAGACATCGTGGAAGATATCCGGCAACTCGCTGAAATCCAACTCTTCCGGTTTGCGGATCGACCTGGTTACAGGATATTTCTTGCTCCCGATCATCAGGAAGAAATCCCTTGTCGGAACGAGTCCGTCGACCGGCACCAAGGTCCAGCCCGATATTTCCATAAGATGCTGGTTAATGACCTCCAGATTGGCGATCTTATCAAGATCCAATCCCAATAACCGGAACCCCTCGACATACGCCTGGGACATTCTCTTGTGCGACAAGGCATGCCTGTTGCAAAGAATACTCCACGTTTCGTGATCGCGGTCGGTATACGATGAGTAATTCTGGCTTATTTCATTACTGTCCGTTTCGTTGACGATCGGCTCTTGTTTTGTAATGGTCAACATAAAATGACTGTTTTATTATTATTGGAAAGGTTTGCTTTTCATTATTTCCATCTCTTCAGCCTTTTTCAGTACGTTAATATTTCCGAGCGCAAATCCGTCATACCCGTTGACCCGCTGAACCAATTCGTAAATAAAAAATGGTCGGTCACTGACAGGTTTAATGAACTTCTGAAGTAAATAGGTGTCTCCTTCCTTGTCGCAAAGAATATTTAATTGTTGTAATTGGTCGATATCTATTTGCGCGAAGCTGGAATTTGCCCTAAGCAGATCATAATATGAGGAAGGGAAAGACACGAATTCGACGCCATTCCTGGATAGATCCCTGGCTGACTCCCTGAGATCATCGGTTGCAAACGCGATGTGATGAATACCTGGTCCGAATAAATTTATGTTTTGCTGAACCTTCGATTTGTTTTTATACCCGTCGGGCTCGGCAAAAACGAACGTCAGGTTCTTATCAACCGATCGGTTGATCTTCAAGATCATCCCGGTCTTGTTCTCCTCGCTTTGCTGAATGCTTTGGACGAGACTGGTACTTAATGTCCTGTTTAAATAGTTGCTCCAGAATAGGGTTTCATTGATCCTGAGTTCGCTCGCAATATGATCAATTGACGTTATATGCTGGTTTAAAAGGTGAAGATCAGTCGCAACCTCTTTGTATCCGGGTTTAAATGAACCCTTGTAGTTGGTTCTGTCTAAAAAGGCGACTTCGCAATCATCATACAACTTTATTGCCGCCTCTTCGATCCAACCATGCTTATCTTCCTGTTTCTGCGGGAATTTAACCGGGAAAGCGCCATTCTGAATACAATGATCGAAAAGGTCTCCAACCGCCGCGACTTTCAGGGCAATCCTTTTTACGCCGCAATAATTTTTTGCTATAAACGAACTTATCTCATTATTAGAGTCCTGGTATGGGGGATAAGAAGACGTCAATACGAGCCGGACGTTCCGGCTTTCCAATAGATAGGATGATACGCCGGCGCAATTGTTATCGGCATTCCTGATGGCTGATATCTTAAATCCAAGAGCTTTACTATGCCAGAATGCAAAGGCTTTCGCCATCGGTGCATAGATCTCTATGAAATCGATCTCATAATTTATCAGCATATTATACCAATTTACCTGGGTTCATAATGTTGTTTGGATCTATAAGCCGCTTGATCTTCCTTAATAATCTGAGATGTGATCCAGAGTGTTGTATTTTCATAAAATCCCTTTGCAGCAATCCGATCCCGTGCTCACCTGAGATGACTCCTCCTATGGAAACCACGTACTCATAAATTTCAAGTATCGCTTTCTTCGCTGTTGCAGAACCCGCTGATCGGTCGTCATCGAAGAGCAGCATGGTATGCAAATTGCCATCCAAAGCATGTCCAAAACAAACCATTTTAATACGATTAGACTCAGCAATGGCCTCTGCTTTTCTTATATAATCGTACAGGGATGGAAGCGGCACACAGGCATCGATATCCCTGTATTTTCGACCCTCCGCCGTCATGGCGTTTCCGACATTGAATCTAGCCCTGGTCATCCTGGCTTTTTCTAGACCGGACCCGGCGACAAGGACGTCTTCTGCGGTATAGTGTCCTATAATCCTGTCCACCTCTTCCAGGCCATCATTCAAAGCGGCCTCGTGGTCTTCCTGAACACTGATCAGCAGATGAGTTGTAATATCTCTACCCCTTAGTGGCGTGTCCTCGCCCAGGTATTCCCTGGTCAGGTCGATGGCATGTGAACACATTAATTCAACGGCAGCGGGCTTAATTCGTGACTGTTTTATCGCAATGACCGCCTTACAGGCTGATTCCAGTGATCCAAAACCGGCCAGCAGCAACACTTCATGTCTCGGTTTGGTGGTTAATTTGTAAACTATTTTTGTTATAATGCCCAGGATACCCTCGCTACCGACAAATAATTGCGTAATGTTCAGACCGCTCACATTCTTTGACACATTGGCGCCGGTCCAGATGATATCGCCGTTGGGCATCACTACTTCCAAATTCAAAACGTATCGGGACGTTGCGCCATATTTACACGAATATATGCTACCCGCATTCTCAGCAACATTTCCTCCCACAAACGAATAAGAGCTGCTGGAAGGGTAAACCGGAAGAAACAGATCATTACTTTCAACAAAAGAACGTAGATCGTCCGTTACAACTCCACACTCCGTCACTACATAACTTTCCACTTTATTTATTTCCAGGATACTGTTCAATCTTTCCGTGGATAAAACCACGCCTCCGCTGACAGGTAAGGCTCCCCCCGTCACCCCGCTTCCACCGCCACGGGGCGTGATGGGTATCCGATATTTGTTGCAGATCTTTACTATACCAGAGATCTCATGGGCTGACGCGGGTTTAATAAGGATATCGTAAGCAAAATGCAAATCAAGAGTCTGATCCTTACCGTAATCATAGAGACTATCCCCGGTGATAACATGATCTTTTCCGGTAATTTCCTCGAATAGGGAGACTATGGTGTCAATTTCACTATTTTCTTTTGTGCATCGCATGTCTTGCTTGGCTTACCGATTCCAGGCCTGATGGTTCCAGATCCGATGGCTCCGGGTTTGGAGGCTCCGCATCTTTGAATATATTCTTACCTACATACAAAGCCAATCCGGTGAGCAGACCGCCGATCATACCGGAGGCAATCAACAACAATACTTTTGGCGCATTAACGAGTTTAGCGAGTTTGAACAGCGTAAATCCGTTGTATTGGAGATCGAATAGTAGATTTCCGCCAAACCAAATTAAAAACCCGGAAATGAACCCCAATTCAAAACCATTCACCTTCAATTTGAGCAGGGATAGACCGTATCCCAAAATGAGTACAGGCACCAAAAAGATCCACCAGGGCAAGAAATCGAGAACGCTCACCGAAATGATCACCACGCTGCAAAGAATAATGACCAGGATGTTCTGAACAGGCCTTGTTTTCATCTTTTATTTGTTTTACTCGGAATCATTTGAGTAGCAAGATATTTTCCGCTCCGGCCCGGGCCTCGACTACCGACGGATAGAAATTCAACCGATAATACCTGCCTTTCCCCCAGTCATTTATAAAATTGTCATAGTACTTGCTGCCGATATTTCCAGATTGCCCTCCCGGATAGATCCCATAAGCAACAGGCGTATCCCCAAGTTGAACCACCATCCGCCAGGACGGCCCCCAGGATCTTCCCACGGCGTTAATGGCCTCCGGACACCCGGCGCTTGGGAAATCCAACCTGCTGAGTGCGGGTAACCTGGTCAAATGCAGAAAATCAACCTTGTTCAAATTCCCCCATTTGGTACTTTTCTCATTTTTCAATTTAATATACTCTTCCGAGGCTTTGATAAAGGACTCATGGATGATATCCGCCGCAGTTTCTTTTTCCGATGTACTTAAAATATCGAAATACTCATTCCCCGGGTCTGTCCTGATCAGGCTTAACAAAACATAATCGTCCGGATAACTAAGAGGAAACGAGTATCTTTTTAATTCATCCCAGGTAAGGTCTTTGATCCTATCCCACCAAAAATCAAACAGTCCCGCACTTTCGTCGTCGTAATCATAAGCACAATTCCATTTCTTCATGCCTTGAAACAGATCTTTCTCAGCGGCAGTCAGTTTCGACTCACTGACCCCTTTGAGCAGGGTTGGCAAGGCCAACACCGCAAAAGAATTCGTGTTGTCAAGCTGCATCTTTTCCACTTTCGCGATGTCGAAATTATTTTCCCTGGAAAGGATTGCATTGATCTGGCTGGCCCGATCTTCGGAAAAAAACCCGTTGTAATAATATCTATAATTTGAATCCGTGGGATGTTGATTGGCAGAGACCACGTAATTGCACGCGGGATTCAGTTGGTGGGGCAAACTATCAAACGGGATATAATCCCGGCTCAACAAAGAATCATTGCTCCCATCAAGAATAAATCGCCCCTGACCATTGTATTTAATAGCCATCCTTCCCTGGTGGTTAACGGCGATATTCCCATCGTTGCTTGCAAACGTAAAGTTCTGTACAGGGCAGGAATAGTATTTCAGAGCTTCTACGTAGTCCCGGTAATCAGCGGCTTTATTAAGATGAATAAATGTCAAAAATTCGTTAGAAGGGGTCGCCAACTCCCATTTCATAGCATAATCCATAAGATCAGGCCGAGTAGAAAACCGGGCATCGTATACGATCGGCCCCTGCCTAGAACTATATATAGTGTCAAAAAATGACTTCTGCCCTTTTCGCATTATCTCTTCAATCCGAAAGTCAAGACTGACCAGTCTGCCATCCAATTTGTAAGTCTTATAATCGTCACTGATCTGGAGTTTATACCAATCCTTTACGTCATCCGCACCATTGGTGATGCCCCATGCGATATTCTTATTGAATCCAATAATTATAGCGGGAGTCCCGGGAACAGACACCCCATAAACGTCAATACCGGGCGCCGACAACTGCATCTGGAGCCAGACGCAAGGAAGGGTAAGATTCAAATGTGGATCACTGGCAAGGATAGGATGTCCGGATACCGTTTTGCTGCCTGAGATCACCCAACTATTGCTGCCCAGTTTGGGATTGAAAATAACGTCCGGCTTACTGGAAATAGAAGATATAAAGGAATAATTCAAATATGGAGGAAGCGGGTTCTTGTTAAAAACGGACGAAGCCTCCCGCTTCGGATAGCGGGCCGCGGGTGTAACGGTCGAACCAAAATCCGGATACAACAAATTGAACCTCTCGGGACCCAGGATCAGCATTAACCTGCTCATATCCAGGTCACCTTCGTAACCCGAAAGCGTGCTGGCCATTAACTTCATAACCAAAACGCTCTTCAGATTAGTCCATTGTTCGGGTTGATAGTTCAGGAATTTATATTCAAATGGTAATGTCCGGTAATTCAATCGGTTGATATAAGCGTTTACTCCCCGGGTATAGGCAGACAGGACTTTCATGGTTTCGGCATCTTTCTCCATAAAAGTCAACGCCCGTCTTGCTGCCTCCAGGATACCGGTTCTTCTTTGACTTCGGTCATATTGCAAGTACCTCTCCCCGTTGAAGATCTCGGACATGCGACCGGCCGAAACATAGGTAGTAAAATCCATCTGCCACAACCTCAGCATGGCCGTAACGTATCCCTGTGAAAAAAACAGGTCTTCAACATTCCTGGCATAGATGTGCGGTACTTTTGACTGGTCGAAGAACACGCTCACTGAGTCGGAAAGACCCAAGGCACTTTCTTCAAGTTGATGATCCTTCAAATAACTTTCCTTATCATTCTGGATCACGCCAATAAATGGATCGATGAATTTTCCTATTGGAGGCACATCGACCAGCTGATTCGAGAGAGCATAGACCAGGATAACCAAGGCCACTAACGGAAATAAGCAATTGGAATTGATCTTCCTCATGCTTATCACTCTTCGTGGGCGCAAATAAACATTTTTCATCTCAGATTGGTATTCCGATAGATCTTTCATGTAACCTCCCTTCTTCCATTTTGTATAGTTTGTCAGCGCAATAATAATACTTGTCGTCGTGCGTAATGGCTAAAATGGCCCTTTTCTCCTCCTTTAAATAGGGAATGATCTCGGTATAGAACTTCTTTCTGAACACGGTATCCTGGTCGGCAGCCCACTCGTCAAGGACCAGAAATGGCCGTTCTTCCATAAGAGCGGCAATCAACGCAAGGCGCTTTCGCTGGCCTGTTGAAAGATCGGTCACAGAGTATCTTCTCCCGACTAAAGAGACTTTGCCTTCCAATTCGAACAATTCAATATATTTTTTCCATTTTTCCATATTAATGTTCTCAACCGAGTGAATTTCCTCGAACAGGTAGAAATCGCTGAAAACAACAGAAAAGACGGATCTGTATTGCGATTTGCCATATTTGGACACCGGCTGACCATTAAGTTTTATCTGGCCTTCTTTTGGAGTAAGCACTCCCAGCAACGCATTTACAAAAGTGGTCTTGCCACAACCATTGCCGCCGGAGATAAAAACCACATCCCCGCTTTCGATGCTAAAATCAACCGGGCCAATGCTAAAGAAACTGCCGCTCTCCCCATATTGATATCTCAATCCGTGGACATCTATCCGGGCGGAGGATGGATTCAAAAGGAGATCCTGTTGCGGCTCCTCGTCATGCTTCAGTTCCTCCAGCTCATTTTGCAAACTTATCAAGTGATCCCGGGCAACCCTGGCATTCAAGAACGAAGGAAGCAACGCCATCACCGCCTGAATGGATGTGGATAAGTACATCAAAACAAAAACAAAACGAACGACATCGGAAGACGCAATTTTCAGAAGGGTACTGAAATACAAAAGTATAAACGTAAGTAAGAGATAGAAAATAATCTGACCTGTAATTTGATTGATGATAAAAGTAACAAACGCCAGGACGTTCTTGTGATAAGCCTTTGTGGCGATCTTCTTGATCTTGCCCTCATAGATGGATCTGCCGATCCTGGGGTTCATGAATATTTCCTTATACCCCTCGATGATCGACCTGAAATTCTCCATGAAATCATTTTCAAACACCCGGGCACTTTCAAGATACCGGGTACCCACCCTGGAGCGAAAATAATAAACCAGGCAACCCAGAAATGCGGTCAAAAGAGTGATCGTAAACAACATCGTTGAAATAGTAGCCAGATAGACCATGCATGCAATGGACATGATCAACGAAGTAAAAAATGGCACTGAATTCATGGATGCATTCGTCAACGAGTTTACATCCATGGCCATTGCTGTAAAAACCCTGTCTTTTCGTTTTGCGAGTTGCTCATAGCTAGATCGCAGCACCATCTCCGTAACACGCTCCCGATACTTCCACAATAATTTCTGGGACACCTTAATGACAAGACCGGAAGAAACTCTACGGGTCCAAACGATGAGGAAGATAAGAAGCAAGAACATTATAATGTAGTCCCTGCTCAATGTCGTGTAGGTCCCGGAAGTGATCCGAGCTACAACGTTCGCGATTACATTGACAAATAAAAACTCCAGAATTGCCGTTAGCGTTCCCAATAGAAAATAGGCAAGAAGCTTATATCTTTCCGCCATTTTCCAAATTTCTTTGAATATCGTTCTCATTATTATAATTGTAGAGATGCTTATTCAAGAACCCTTCATCACAAGCCTAAACGAAGTCACTGTAACCAAATGTAGCGATTATTATCATTCCTCCAAGTCAACTATTCCTAACACAATTTCATTCATGCCGTGAAACTGCAGTGAAACGTTCTACTGCAGGATTTCAGCAGTCATTGTAACGTAAACGAACATTCGAGTTGCGGAATTAAAAATAAAATAAAACTTCTTCACAAAGTTTTGGCTTGTTAAAAAATAAAATAGCTTTAGGTTACTCAACCAAATCCAGATGGAAAAGGAAATGTATCTGAAACCAAATGTCGTGTTTGAACCATTGATCGCTAATTGGTACGCATGGGCGCATTTGGTTTCTCCCGCTACCGCGGCATTGAACATTACAGGCAGATACATTCCAATTATAGATTCCTACCTGCTGGATCCATCGGCTCATGCGGAAGCCGTCCGCAACCCTAAAATGCTGGGAGGTCCTTTTATGGACCTTAACGGAGAAAAAGAAGAGGAAGTCCGGCAATTGAAAAAGGATATTTTGAAATCCAACGATCTATTGGTTAATTTTTCTGATGCGATCAGGGCCCTCGATAAAATGCTTTCCTTCGAAGCCAAAGGATACGGCTTAGAGGGTTTTTATAAAAAGATACCGAATATTCTAAAGGGATATGTCGAATTATACTACGATCGTAACAACAACGCGGATTTCAGATTTATAGAACCGCTCCTATATAAAAGCAAATATTATAAAAAGGAAACGCAAAGCATTGCTTTATGGCTTACCGAGAATGACAAACGACCATTTTGCCTGAGCACGCCCCGATTTAAAGACTCCAAATCCGTTTTCCTGCATTTGCCATTTGAAGACCATCGGATAGATGAACTGGTCAGGATGAAGAAGACACCACAACCACCCGGATATATCAAATCGCTGCTGAACATCCCAGAGGCGGATGAAATCGTGTTCGATACTTTTTTTACAGAAGAAAGGCCGAAAGAGTACAAAAGATACCTTGGGAATAAGATCCGGATGCGTTATTTCGGCCATGCCTGTATACTGATCGAAACCAAGGAAATATCGATCCTGATAGATCCGCTGATCAGTTATTATGGATATGTTTCCGAGGTCAACCACTTTTCGTATGAAGACCTCCCGGAAACCCTCAACTATGTATTGATAACACATAATCACCAGGATCACGTTTTGTTCGAAACATTGCTGCAATTACGTTCGAGGATAGGGACCATTATAGTGCCGGATTCGGGAGGCGGCAGACTTGAAGACCCAAATTTGAAACTTATCCTAAACAACATCGGATTCAATAACGTGATCCCGATAAAAGAAATGGAAACCATAAATTTCTCCGACTCGACCATTACAGGGATACCCTTTACCGGAGAACATAGTGATCTGAACATTCTGACAAAAACCTGTTATCTGGTTCAAATCAGTAAGTTCAAGCTTTTATTCCTGGCCGACTCGAGAATTGTAGAGCCGGCTTTATACGAACACATTCAAAAGGAGATCGGGCCGGTTGATGTTATGTTTTTCGGAATGGAATGCGACGGCGCACCTTTAACCTGGCTTTATGGCCCTTTAATGACAAAAAAGATCACCCGCGACCAGGATGCCTCCCGCCGGCTTGCGGGCTCGAATTTTGAGGAGGCCTTTTCGCTGTTAAAGATCTTCAAGCCAAAGGAAGTATATGTTTACGCGATGGGCCAGGAGCCGTGGCTGGAGTATATATCCTCAGTCAGGTATACTGACGAATCCAACCCCATTATTCAATCGAATAAACTAATAGAGAAGTGCAGGGAGCTTGGGTTAGCTACCGAACGTTTATTCGGCGAGAAGGAGATCCTATATGAACGATATAATTGATCTAGTAAAATGATACGCGGTCGAAGTAAAAGGCAGTTGTTTCTTTTTCATTTTGCGGGAGGTAGCCGTTATTCTTTTGATTTTATGACGCCTTCCCTTGCAGATTTCGATATTATTGCATTGGAATTGCCAGGCAGGGGCAATCGGATCAAAGAGCCGTTGACCAAAGATTTTGAAAGGGCGGCGGTCGATTTTCATTTTCAGGTTTTGAGACTTTTAACAAGCCGGGACTTTATCCTTTATGGCCATAGCCTGGGTGCATTGCTGGCATTCAGAGTGTGCCAGCTTTTGGAGGACCGGAATATCTCCCCAACGTATCTGGTAGTGACCGGCAACCCGGGACCAGGTATACACCCGGAGAAACAACTGCACGAGCTTGCCGACAACGACTTTATCGCCGAATTGAGAAATCTAGGCGGTATACCGGAAGCGATATTGGAAGACACAGATACGCTGCGGTTCTTTTTACCAATTCTGAGGTCGGACTTTGAGCTCGCCACCCGGGAAAATATGGAAAGGAAAACCAGGATCAACACCCCAATTTATGCGATGATGGGGGATAAAGAAGAGTATGTAAACGAGATCACCAACTGGAAGAATTTCACCACTGTCGAGTTCCGATTCAAGATCCTGGAGGGCGACCATTTTTTTATTCATGCGCAAGCCGAAAGAGTTACCCACGCTATTAATTTTTTCAACTAAACTGTCCACAGAGTAAACATACGAGACCTACCCTTCCTTGATTACCCCCTCTCTGATGCTGTAGCAAAGTAAAACCATTTTCTATTATGGAGGGCGTTCAAGATAATATTGTCAATTATATCAAAGGGAATGCCGCGGCATTTCCTGAGAAAACGGCGTTTATCTCTATTGCAGCGGGTAGTTCTTCCGACATCAGGATCTCCTATAGCGAACTTCAAAACAAGGTGGAGTCACTCGCCAACCATTTACAATTTCATGCCCTAAGGGAGAAGAATGTGCTATTGATCTATGACGATCCCCTGGAATTCCTCTTCTCGTTCTTTGCTTGTCAGTATATGGGCGCGGTTGCGGTTCCTTCCCCTCAGCTGAAGAAAAATAATCTGACGCTGAAGGCCCTAAGCATTATAAACGATGCCGGGATCGGTGCGATCCTATCTTCGAACCATTTTGTCGAAAAGATCAGACAATCGCTGAATTTAAACCACCTGGAGCACCTGCCGGTAATCGCCACGGATATCCTTGATCCTTCAGCTCAGGCTCCGACCTTTGAGGTTACCAGCAATAACCGGATCTCATTTATTCAGTATACCTCCGGCTCCACCTCCGATCCCAAAGGAGTGGTTATTACGCATGAAAACCTGATACACAATCAGCGACAAATTCAGCAGACATTCGATAGTGGTCCGGATTCCGTCATTTTCTCCTGGCTTCCCTTTCATCACGACATGGGTCTGGTAGGAAACATCATCCATAGCATTTATGTGGGTTGCACCTGTATCCTGGCCTCACCCTGGTATTTCTTTCAACAACCCCGAAGATGGCTGGAAGCAATCTCCAAGTATGCGGTCACCCACTCAGGCGGACCTAATTTCGCCTATGATCTCTGCGTCACAACCCTGGCTGATAGCGATCTGTCAAAATTGGACTTATCCAGCTGGAAGGTTGCGTACAATGGGGCTGAAAATGTAGACCCGGGGACTATTGCCCGGTTTTCGGATCTTTTCGGCCGATGCGGATTTAAAAAAGCCTCGTTCTTCCCATGTTACGGCCTAGCGGAATCGACGTTACTCGTCTCAGGTATAAAAGGCCAGGAAGATCCGAGGACAGTCCCGATCGACAAGGAAAGATCTGCCAAAATTGTGAGTTGCGGTAAGATCCCTCCCGGGTCGGATGTCAGGATCCTTTCAACCAACCGGCATTTTGAAGATAAAGAATTACAACCCGGAGAAATTTGCATCTCCGGCAAAAGCGTAACTGAAGGATATTGGAACAGACCCGGCGATAGCAGTTTTATCGAATCAGATGGGAAACGTTATCTCAAAACAGGGGATATCGGCTTCTTTTACAATGCGGAGCTTTTTGTTATCGGCCGGGTAAAAGAAATGATGATCATCAGGGGTGAGAACTATTACCCCTATGACATCGAAAAGTCGGTGGTTGCAGGTAATTCCGAAGTGGAACCGAATGGCGTTATTGCCTTTGAGAACCCAACCCCCCAGGGTGGATTCATTATTGCCGCAGAGCTGAAAAGAAAATTCATCAACCAGACGGATCTTGTCCGACTGATCGGTTCTATCGATCGGAACGTTGCTTCCGATATCGGCGTATCTCCTTTCGATATCCTTATCTTAAAACCTCATGGCATTCCAAGAACAACGAGCGGAAAGCCGCAACGTCTGCTATGTAAAGAACTTTATGCAAAAAACGGCATCCCGAATCTGCTATCAAAACGAGAGGCGTGGACCGGCGGAAGCGACATAGAAACGAAAACAGAAATCTTAAATGCTCTCCTCGAAAAAAAGGACCAACGAAGTGCAAAAGACTATTTGATCCACGTTATCACGTCTAAAACAGGATCAGCTGGGTCGGAATTTGCCGACGAAAGCCGTTTTAGCCTTAATGAGATCGGGGTAGATTCACTGAAGATGATGGAAATAATCAACACCATCAACAGGGACCTGGATCTGAATATACACGCAGCGGGGTTTTTAAAAAGCAGCAACCTCGATTCACTCGCCGGTTATATCCTGCAAAATTCGATCACGCCAGGTGAGCGAATTCATAAAGCAGCGACGGAAGAAAGCTATCCGCTTTCGAGTGCTCAATACAGGATCTGGATCCTGAGTCAATCCCAGAAGGGCTGTATCGCCTATAATATAGTAAAAGGCTTTCATATCCAGGGTAGCTTCGACATACCCCGGCTGGAAGAAGCATTTAGAATTGTCATCCGCCGGCATGAAAGCTTGCGAACGGTTTTCAAATTTACCGGAACGGAACCCCGGCAATTCATTTTGGACAACGTGCCTTTTAAAATTGAATTCGCCGATCTCGGCACTTCACAACGAAAAAATGAAAAGGCACTCAACACAATAAACCTCTTATATAATCATTATTTCGACCTTTCAGCAGGGCCATTGATGAAGGTCGGGTTATTGAAGGTCGGACATGATGAAGCTTTGATCCTTCTCTGCATCCATCACATCATCTGTGACGGATGGTCACTGAATATATTGATAAACGAAGTAAACATAGTCTACAGGAGTCTTATTTCCAATGGAGCTGTTCCCTTAGGGTCCATCGAGATCCAATACAGCGATTACACCGACTGGTCTATAAAAAAGGTCAATGACTCCAGGGAACGGTATTCCAGGTTATTTCGTGAGCGCAATCCTTTAAAAGGGTACGAGGCCACCGATCTTCCCTATGATCATTTCAGACAGAAAAGGAAGGCATTCAATGGCGCAACGTCCAAATTCTATTTTGGGAAGGGGCGATATGATGCTATCACTGCCTTTTGCAGGAATAACAATCTATCCCTCTTTAATCTGCTTTCAGGGGCGTTGACCTTAATGCTCTGTAAGTTATCCGGCCAAAGGAGAATCATCATCGGCACCCCGGTATCCGGGCGAAATCAATCCGAACTGGAGGTTCCGATCGGATCGTTTATCAATACGATTCCCATAGTTGCCGAAGTCGATGAACTGCAATCTTTTTTGTCCTTCGCAAAAGAGCTGGACACAGAGACGATAAGAGGATTGGAATTTGAGGATTTTCCCTTTGAGGAAATGGTAAGATCTCTTGACCTTGAGTTGGATGCCAGCAGAAATCCGCTGTTTGATATCATGGTTGTCTTACAAAAAACAAATTGGGACAACTTCAATACTTCCAACGATACACTAACATGGGGCTCTTTAGAGAAATATCTATTTCAGAACAGGGATATTGAATTCGAGAATGTCGCATCCAAACTGGACCTGACATTTTTTTTCTCAAATGATCCGGATGGGGATTTTTTTCTTGAGATAGAATACTCGACAGACCTTTTCCATAAGAGTACGATATCGAGATATTTCAAGATATACCTGGCCATTTTGACCCGGGTAACTGAGTCGCCGGAAACGCCGATCAGCGATCTACATATCTTAGATCAGGAAGAAGGGCAACTGTCCGGCAAGGAGCTTCACCGCCAATTTGCCTACTGGCAACAACAGCTGGCAGGGGCTTCCGTTCTTGAGCTGCCGACCGATCATGCCAGGGGATCCATCAGAAGCAATAGGGGCGCCTCCACAGCATTTCAACTGGACAAAGAAGTCGCCGGCCAACTCGATGAACTCTGTCTCGAGAGTGGCGCCACCCTCTATATGACGCTGCTATCGACCTTCATCGTCTTACTGTATAAGTATTCCGGACAGGATGATATTTGTATCGGAAGTCCCGATGATCTCGTTATTCGCAGCAAGGTTTCGCCCGAAATGCCATTTCGCGACTTTCTTCTGCTGGTGAAGAAAACCACCCTCGATGCTTATGCCCACCAGGGCGTTCCCTTTGAGAAGGTGGCAGAGGCTTTGGTGCCCGAAAGGGATATGAGCCGAAATCCGCTGTTCGATGTCCTGTTCGCCCTGCAGAACAATATTGAGGGAGACGCGGAGAGTACAGCACAATTCGATCTGTCGGTTACTCTGCGGCAGGACCCCGATGGAATATCGGGATCGTTCACCTATAACACCGAACTGTATGAATCCGCGACGATCAGCCGCATGATCGGGCATTACCAGCGATTACTGCGGGCCGTTGCAGACGACCGGTATCAGCCGGTAGGGCGACTGCCCATGCTCACCGAGGCGGAACGCCACAAATTACTGTTCACCTTCAATGAACCTTTAACAGATCACCCCCGCAACAAGACCATCGCCGACGTCTTTTATGAACAGGCAGCCAGGACCCCGGGCAAGATAGCCGTTGTGTTCCGGGATCAACAACTCACCTATCGCCAGCTCGATGAGCGTTCGAACCAATTGGCTCATTTACTCCGGTCCCGCGGCGTCCGCGAGGACGCCCCCGTAGTCATCTGCATGGAGCGTTCCGTGGAAATGATGCTCGGCATCCTCGGAATCCTGAAAGCCGGTGGCGCCTATGTACCCGTCGATCCCCAGTACCCACCCGAGCGGATCGCATACCTGCTCGAAGACTGCTCTGCCCGTATTGCGCTGATCGCCGGCAATATCCAACTTGCCATGACCGGGGACCTTGTGGTCATCAACATCAACTCCGAAGAAGCATTGATCGATGCCCAGCCGGTCGCGACCGCAACAACCGATCTTCTCCCTTCCCACCTCGCTTATATCATCTATACCTCCGGCTCTACCGGCCGGCCCAAGGGCGTGATGATCTCCCATGCCAATGTGGTCAACTTCTTCGGCGGGATCAACAAGCGTATTGGCGTCGAGGACGGCGACTGCCTGCTGGCCGTCACCAGCACCTCCTTCGATATCTCTGTGTTGGAGCTGATCTGGACCCTCTGCCACGGCATCCCGGTGGTCATCCACCCTGCCGATCTCTCCCTTGCCGATCTCGATCGATATACCGGGGAGGACCACCCGATCGATATGAGCCTGTTCTTTTTTTCGAGTTATGATAATACGACAACCGACAAATATCAACTGTTGCTGGAATCGGTGAAATATGCGGACCGCAATGGGTTCAAGGCCGTTTGGACGCCCGAACGGCATTTTCACGAGTTCGGCGGGCTTTACCCCAACCCGGCGGTGATCAGCTCGGCGTTGGCGATGGTCACCGATCGCATTGTCTTGCGGAGTGGCAGCGTGGTGTCGCCGCTGCACCATCCACTCCGCATCGCCGAAGAATGGTCGGTAGTGGACAATTTGTCCAATGGCCGCGTTGAACTGTCGTTTGCATCTGGATGGAATCCCGATGATTTTGTATTGATGCCCGGCGCCTATAAAGACCGAAAGGGGCGGATGTATGAACAGATAGAAACGGTCAGGAAATTATGGAAAGGGGAAAGCATCCGCCAGGAGAACGGCAATTGTCAGCCCACCGATGTCCGGGTCTTTCCTGCGCCGTTGCAACCCGAACTGCCCGTATGGGTGACGTCGGCCGGCAGTGACGATACCTTCCGGAAGGCGGGGGAGATCGGGGCCGGTGTGCTGACGCACCTGCTGGGACAGGATCTGAACGACCTGGCGCGTAAGATCGCCATCTACCGCGAGGCCCGCCGTGAGCATGGACACCGGGAAGATACCGGCAAGGTAGCGATCATGCTTCACACTTATATCGGCGAAGACATCCAGGAAGTGGAAGCACTGGTGGAGGAGCCCTTTATCGAATATCTAAAGAGTTCCATCGGCCTGAGTAAAGTGCTGCTGGAGGAGGTCGGGCTAAAGGAAGAAGAGACGTCCGAAGAAATGAGACAGCGGATAGTAAAGAGTGCGTTCAGGCGTTACTACCAGACCGGTTCGCTCATCGGGACGAAGAGCAGTTGCGGAAAAATGATCGAGCGGCTGAAAGCCATCGGCGTCGATGAGGTAGCCTGCCTGATCGACTTTGGTGTGGAGCGGCAGAAGGTGCTGGAAGGGTTGAAGCTGTTGGGGCAGCTCAGGGAGTTGTATGCCAGGACGGAAACGGTTTACCCGCGTGTGACGATGCTGCAGTCGACCCCTTCGTTCCTTAAGGCCGCCAGACAGGGACAGGGGTCCGATCGCCTGCTCCGGTCGTTACGCGCCGTGTTGGTGGGAGGAGAGGCCGTATCCGCCACACTGATCGGCGAAGTGCAAACCATAACCTCTGCCGAAATCTACAATATGTATGGACCGACGGAAACAACCATCTGGTCCTGTGTGCATCGTTTCGAACCCGAGGTCCAGCGTGTGAGCATCGGCGAACCCCTCCTTAATACCCAGGTATATGTGATGGACCGGCAGTTGCAGCTGGTCCCTGCAGGGGTCGTCGGAGAGGTCTATATCGGCGGTCAGGGTGTAGCACGCGGTTACTGGAAACGGCCGGAGCTGACCGCCGAGCGGTTCATCGACCATCCCTTTGAAGGGCAAGGCCGCATCTACCGGACTGGGGACCTGGGCCGTTGGCGGGAGGACGGAAAGCTCGAGCTGGTCGGAAGGGAAGACCAGCAGGTGAAGCTACGGGGATACCGGATCGAGCCGGGAGAGATAGAAGAAAGCCTGCTGAGCTATGAAGGCATCCGGGAGGCCGTGGTCGTTGCCCGGGAGATGGGCGGCGGCGACACGCAATTGGTCGCCTACGTCGCCGGCCCCGGACCACTGGAAGCCGAAGGCCTCCGCCGCCACCTGGCCAGGGTGCTCCCCGGCTATATGGTGCCTGGCTATTATGTCCAGCTCGACCGTCTGCCCCTGACCCCTAACCGCAAAACAGACCGAAAGGCCCTCCTGCAAATGGACCTGTCCGCAGTGGCACAGCCACCCTACGAGGCCCCCGCGACCCCTCTTGAAGTGCGGCTGGCCGCCATCTGGTCGGACGTGTTGGGGACAAAACGTATTGGCAGACACGACAGCTTCTTCCTGCTAGGCGGCCATTCGCTCGTGGCCATGCGACTGGTAGCGGCGATCAGAACCAAACTCCAGGTTGAAGTAAGTATTGGCACTCTCTTCAATCAGCCAACTATCGCTTTACTGGCTGCTTATGTTGCCGCAACACCCGATGCCACCCCTGCCCTACCGGCACTTCGCCCCGCGCCGCGTCCTCAAATGATCCCGCTCTCCTTCTCCCAGGAGCGGCTATGGTTCATCGACGCACTCGAAGGAAGTATACAATACCATGTCCCTTTTGTCCTCCGGATAAAAGGAGAGCTCGACAGCGGGATGCTGGAAAAGGCATTCATGACCATCGTCAACCGCCATGAGATACTCCGAACCGTAATCGCCAAAGAGGAAGGCCAGCCCTATCAGCGGATCCTGGGTGAGGACGGATGGCAACTGGGCGATGCCGGCCACTTCGTCTATACCAATGAGACAGCGCTGGCCGTGAAGATCGGTCAGCTCGTTCAGGCGCCCTTCAACCTTGCCTCGGATTATCTGCTCCGCGCCGACCTGATCCAAACAGGCCCCGCCGAACACGTCCTGGCCGGCGCGATGCATCATATCGTCTCCGACGGATGGTCGATCCCGATCCTGGTAAGAGAACTGACAGAACTATATAACGCGTTTATAGCCGGCCGTCCATACCAACTGCCAGACCTTGTTGTTCAGTACGCCGACTATGCTATCTGGCAGCGCGGATACCTCTCCGGTGAGGTATTGCAGGGCAAACTGGCCTACTGGCAAGAGCAGCTGGCTGGTGTTCCCGTGCTGCAACTGCCGACCGATGGCCCCAGGGGACCGGTCAGAAGCGTTAAGGGTGCATCGACAGACTTTCTGCTGGACAAAGAACTCACCGGCGGGCTGGAAAGGCTCGGCCGGGAGAGTGGCGCCACTTTGTACATGACTTTATTATCGGTCTTTAAGATCCTGTTGTATAAGTACTCCGGGCAGGAGGATCTCTGTATCGGCAGTCCCATCGCGGGCCGCCCCATGCAGGAGGTAGAAGGGCTGATCGGATTCTTTGTCAATACCCTCGTCCTGCGCAGCCGCCTTTCTGGCGATATCTCTTTCCGGGTCCTGCTCCTCCAGGTGAAGCAGACCACCCTGGAGGCCTATGCCCACCAGGACGTCCCCTTTGAAAAAGTCGTTGAAGCGGTCGTCACCGAACGGGATCTGAGCCGCAGCCCCCTGTTTGATGTCCTGTTCGACCTGCAGAACAGGACACAGCCTGACAACCTTGAAGTGGCGTTGTCCGGATTGTCGGTATCTTTCGAAGATCGACAGGACACTACAGCACCCTTCGATCTGACGGTTACGCTGCAGCAGGATGCCGGTGGAATCACCGGATCGGTGACCTACAACAGCGA
>Ga0157374_10000043_pt1 | contig 145109 bp, 127 predicted proteins | sample M25metaG_FD_115308 | JGI IMG/M metagenome (GOLD analysis project Ga0157374, IMG submission 115308) | Miscanthus rhizosphere microbial communities from Kellogg Biological Station, Michigan, USA - M2-5 metaG | ecosystem: Host-associated > Plants > Roots > Rhizosphere > Soil | place: USA...
GGCGGCGGAGGAGATGGGGGGGACGATCAAAGAAATTTCCAAGAATGCGAGCGATGCGGCGCAGGTGGCAGCGCAAGCGGTGCTGGTCGCGCGGGAAACGAATGCGTCGGTGATGAAACTGGGGGTGAGCAGCGAGGAGATCGGGAAAGTGATCAAGACGATCACCTCGATTGCAGAGCAGACGAACCTGCTGGCGCTCAATGCGACGATCGAAGCGGCGCGGGCCGGAGAGGCGGGGAAGGGCTTTGCGGTGGTGGCGAATGAGGTGAAGGAACTGGCGAAACAAACCGCGACGGCGACGGAGGACATCAGCAAGAAGATATCGACGATCCAGAGCGACACGCAGGGGGCGGTGGAGGCGATTGGAAAGATCGGGATGATCATTGACCAGATCAGCGAGATCCAGACGACGATTGCCTCGGCGGTGGAGGAGCAGACGGCGGCGACGAACGAGATTGCCCGCAATGCGGCGGAAGCGGCGCGGGGCAGCGACGAGATCAGCCGCAATGTCGGGGATGTTACCCAGGCGACCCAGACGACGGCGGAAGGCGCGCAGCAGACTTTCCAGGCCAGCGAGGAACTCGCCCGGCTCGCCGCCGAACTCGATGGCATCGTGCAAAATTTCAAATTGAAAGAAGACGACGGCGGGTTCGCCCCCGTCAAAGTGGTCGCGGCTGCGGAAACCCGCTTTTCCGCCTCAAAGCATGCCAATGGCGGCACCCGGAATGGGAATGGCCGGTCCGTAAAAGAACTGGTGGGAGCAACGAATGGAAACGGCCACTCACTTTACTAAAAGACGCGGAAAGGAAATATGACCATGAACAAGACCAGACAATTTTGCACTTTCACGCTGGCGGGCCACTTCTTCGGCGTCGAAGTGCTCAACGTGCAGGAGATCATCCGCAGCCAGCCGATGACCCTGGTGCCACTTGCTTCGGATGTCATCCGCGGGCTGATCAATCTGCGCGGGCAGATCGTCACGGCGCTCGATTTGCGTCGCCGCCTGGAACTGCCGGAGCGGACGGACGGAAGGGAGCCGATGAATGTGGTGGTAAAGTCGGAGGATGGGGCGGTGAGCCTGTTGGTGGATGAGATCGGAGAAGTGGTGGAAGTGGATGATACCAGCTTCGAACTGCCTCCGGAAACCCTCGGCGGCGCGGCCCGCGACCTGGTGCGTGGCGTTTATAAGCTGAAAAACAAACTCCTGCTCCATCTGGACATCCCCAAGACCATCGCCATCGTCGGCTAGTTCTCCGCTGCCTCTTTCGGGTCCCCTTTTTTATCACCCACATTTGTTTATGAAGATCCTTAGCAACCTTTCTGTCGGAAAAAAAATCGGCCTTGGCTTCGGGCTGGTCTTGCTCATCGCCGCGGCGTTGGGCAGCGCTTCGCTTTACCAACTCGCCAAGATTCGCACCGCCCAGATCTATATTACCGATGATTCACTGCCCGGGATCCAGTATTCCATGAGCGCGGATACGAATGCCACGGACGCCTACGCGGGATTGTATCGATATGTGTACCTGATGGACAAGCCGGACAAGGCCGATGAACGGGCCAAGCTGGAGCAGGAGATCACGCAGTTGGAAACAGAAGCAGGCAAGGATCTGGATTCTTACGGAACCAGAAGTTTTACCAGCGAGGAGCAGGTCAACTATGAAAAGCTAAAAGAGACGCGAGGCGTTTACGATGGGGCTTTCAACAAAGTGCTGAAGCTTTCCCGGGAGGGCAAGCTGGACGAGGTGGAGAAGGCGGCTGAGGCCGAGCTGGAGCCCGCCTGGGCGGATTACAATGGCCGGTCCGACGACTTGAAGGCATACAATCTCGGGCATGGAAAAACCCACGGCGATTCCATTCGCGCAGAGATTCAGAGCTCGCGGACGATCATCATCTCGTGCCTGGTGGTGGCTCTGGTAATAGGCGTGGTAGTCGCGCTGCTGGTCCTGCGGAGCATTACCCGACCGGTGGCGAGCGCGTTGAACCTGGCGACCAGGGTGGCCGCGAGGGATCTGACGGCGAATGTTGAAAATCCAAGCAACGACGAGATCGGGCAAATGTGCCACGCGCTCAACGAAATGGTGGGAAACCTTTCACAGAATATCCAAACCATCGCGCAAAGCTCCTGTTCCGTGGGAGTGGCGGCCGATGAACTCAGCGAAGTGAGCACGCAGGTAAGCTCCAACGCGGCCCAGGCGGCCACCCAAGCCAGTGCGGCGGCGACCGCGGCCGAGCAGGTGAGTGTAAACGTTTCCACGGTGGCGGCGGCGGCGGCGGAGATGGGGGGGACGATCAAGGAAATTTCGAAGAACGCGAGCGATGCGGCGCAAGTGGCGGCGCAGGCGGTGCTGGTGGCACGGGAGACGAATGCGTCGGTAATGAAGCTGGGGGTAAGCAGCGAGGAGATCGGGAACGTGATCAAGACGATCACCTCGATTGCAGAGCAGACGAACCTGCTGGCGCTGAATGCGACGATTGAAGCGGCGCGGGCCGGGGAAGCCGGGAAGGGTTTTGCGGTGGTGGCGAATGAGGTGAAGGAACTGGCGAAGCAAACCGCGACGGCGACCGAAGACATCAGCAAGAAGATTTCGACGATCCAAAACGACACGCAGGGGGCAGTGGAGGCGATTGGAAAGATCGGGATGATCATTGACCAGATCAGCGAGATCCAGACGACGATTGCCTCGGCGGTGGAGGAGCAGACGGCGGCGACCAATGAAATCGCCCGCAATGCGGCGGAAGCGGCGCGTGGCAGCGACGAGATCAACCGCAATGTGAACGACGTTTCGCAGGCCACCCGCGTGACGACCGAGGGGGCGATGCAGACCTTGAAGTCGAGCCAGGAACTGGCCGGGCTCGCCGCAGAACTGGAGGCGGTGGTGAATCAATTCAAACTTGCCGCGCAATCCCACGCGAGCCCCGCCCGTCAAAAACCAGCGGGGCAGACGAATGGCCACGCCAATGGCAACGGTACTCGCGCCGCCGCGCCCAGCAACGGCAGCAATGGGCACGGCCATGCCGGGGGAAAGAAAAACGGCAGCAGCAACGGCAAGGGAAAGAACGGACATCACCCCAATGGAGCCGGCTCCAAGCGGAACGGGCACGTGCCAACGACGGATCCCCTCTCTCCGAAGCCGCGTTTTTAACCCGCCTGCCCGATTTCCGCCCAACGCCAACCCTCACGAAAGGCCGCCATGGATCAAACAAATCAATCGCCCAAGGTTCTCATCATCGATGATTAGCGAACCATCCGGCACATGATGGACTCCTTGATGACGGGGTTTGGCTTTTCCGCCGTGCATGCGGCCGACGGGATCGAAGCGGTGCAGCAGCTTGAAAAGCACTGGCCCTTCGACCTCGCCCTGGTGGACTGGGAGATGCCACGGATGACGGGGCTGGAGTTCGTGGAAGTCACGCGCGCCAAATCCAACTACGATTCCATGAAGGTGATGATGGTGACCACCATCAACAGTTTTCAGCAAGTGGCTAAAGCCCTGAAGGCGGGTGCCGATGAGTACCACATGAAGCCGGTGACCCGGGAGTCGCTGGAGGCCAAACTGCAATTGCTTGACCTGCTGCCCGCCACGGAGGTGGAGGCGTGATCATTGCTCCGAAAAATTTTAACCAACCCCAGCCCCGATAACTCAAAGTTATGCCCAGCGAAGTTCTCTCAGCCGCCCCGGCGGCATTTACGCAGGCCTCGTTCGATTACATTTGCAAGATGGTTTACGACCACTCCGGCATTGCGCTCGGGACGGACAAGCATTACCTCGTGCAACTCCGCATTGCGCCGCTCGCGAAGGCGGCGGGCCATGCAAACATCGATGCCTTTGTCGGCGCACTCCAGCGGGGGCCGGTCAACGGGCATCGCACGTCCATCGTGGAGGCAATGACGACCAATGAGACCTCCTTTTTCCGCGACCTGTCCCCTTTCGAGGCGCTGCGCCAGCAGTTGCTCCCCGAGCTGATTAAAAACCGCGGCAACCAGCCGCTGCGCATCTGGTGCGGCGCCTGTTCCACCGGCCAGGAGCCCTATTCGATTGCGATGATTATTCACCAGCATTTTCGCCAGCTGGTGGGCCGGGTGCAGATCGTGGCGACCGATCTGGCCAATACGGTGCTCACGATTGCGAAGGCCGGGCGTTACAGCCAGTTCGAGGTCAATCGCGGTCTCCCCGCGCCGATGCTCCTCAAGTATTTCGACCAGGTGGGCAACGAATGGCACATCAACGATGAGATCAAACGCATGGTTGCCTTCCAGTCCATGAATCTGGTGAACGCGTGGCCGGCGATGGATTCCTTCGACATTGTCTTCCTGCGCAACGTGATGATTTATTTCACGGTGGAGACCAAGCGTGAGATCCTGCGGAAGATTCGCGGCGTCCTGCGAAAGGATGGGCATCTCTTCCTTGGCACCTCCGAGACGACGATGGGGCTTGATAATGCCTTCCAGCGCACGACCCTGGGCAAGGCCATCTGTTATACCACGGGTGGCGTTCCCGCCGCCATGACCTCCACCTTGCGTCCCTCCCTATCCGCCCCGATCCTGGCGCGGTCCTCCCTGTGAGGAACCCTTTTTCTTATTTTTTATGAATCCATCATCCGCTCCCAAAGCATTGATTATCGATGATTCGCGAACCATCCGCCTGATGCTGAACAACCTGATGAAGGAATTCGGCTTCGAGACCTTCCATGCGGCGGATGGCATTGAAGCGCTCCAGGTTCTGGAGCAGCAATGGCCCCTTCACCTCGCGCTGGTGGATTGGGAAATGCCCCGAATGAACGGTCTGGAATTCATTGAGAAAGTGCGCGGAAACGCGGCCTACGATGAGCTCAAGCTCATGATGGTGACCACGATCAACAGCCTTCAGCAAGTCGCCCGGGCCTTGAAGGCTGGCGCCGATGAATACCACATGAAACCGGTGGAAAAGGAATCGCTGGAAGCGAAGCTCCAGTTGCTCGGCCTGCTTGCCGAGCCGGAGGTGACGGTATGAGCGGCGGATTGGCCGCACCCTCCCGGATTCGTGTGATGGTGGTGGATGATTCGGCCCTGATGCGACGGGTGCTGATGCAGGCCCTTTCCTCCTGCCCGGATATCGAGGTGGCCGGCTTTGCCATCAATGGAGTCGAAGCCTTGCAGAAGGTTGGGGTGATCAAGCCGGACGTGATAACGATGGACGTAGAGATGCCCGACATGGATGGGCTCACCGCGCTCGACGGCATTCGGAAAAATCACCCCATGGTCAAAGTCATCATGTGCAGCTCGCTCACCGAGAGCGGCGCGCGGGTGACGGTGGATGCCCTGATGCGAGGCGCGGCGGATTACATTGCGAAGCCCGTGTCTGGAATGCCGCCCTCGGAGTCACTCCAGCGGCTGAAAGAAGAGCTCGGTGGAAAAGTGCGTCTCCACGGGACGAAACGGTCGGCCGCAGGGCCGGTCCTGCGCCTGCCCGCCCGTTACGCGCCGGGCAATCGAATTTCTACGCCGGCCCCGCTGGTGACTGCGCCGGTGACTCCACTGCGGCGGGTGACCGCCCTGTGCATTGGCAGTTCCACCGGTGGTCCCAATGCGCTGGCGGAGCTTTTCTCCAGCTTTCAGGCCCCGCTGGCGATGCCCATTTTTATCGTGCAGCACATGCCGCCGATGTTCACGCGGATGCTGGCCGAGCGTCTTTGCCGGCTCAACTGCGGGACCCATTTTGTGGAAGCCGAGCATGGGATGCCGGTCAAAGCCGGAGAGGCTTACATTGCCCCCGGCGGCCATCACATGGAGGTAGTCCTCCAGGGCGTGTCCTCGCAGGTGATTCGTCTCCACGAGGGGCCCATGGAGCATTCCTGCCGACCCTCGGTTGACGTGCTCTTCCGGAGCATCTCCGGCGTGTATGGCGGGAGTGTCATTGCGACGGTGCTTACCGGCATGGGAGCCGATGGCGCGAACACTTCCAAGCTGCTGGGAACCCAGGGCGCCTACGTGATCGCGCAGGATGAAGCGTCGTCCGTCGTCTGGGGAATGCCCGGTGCGGTGGTGCGGACCGGCGCGGCGAACGAGGTGTTGCCACTGAATCAGATTGGGCCCCGGATTTTGGAACTGCTCCGCCCTGGCGGCGCACTCGCCAACTCGAAAAAGCAGGCGGCGGCCTGATCATTTTTCCACGGGCACTACGGACACCGCGGTGCCATAGCAGAGGACCTCGGTGACGCCCTGCATGACTTCGGTAGCATCGTAGCGCACGCCGATGACAGCATTGGCGCCAAGCTGGCGCGCGTGAGCGAGCATGAGGTCAAACGCCTCCTGTCGCGCCCGTTCGCAAAGGTTGGTGTAGAGCGTGATGTTACCGCCGACGAGGGTCTGAAGCGCGGCTCCGAAATTACCTATGATGGAGCGTGAACGGACGATGATTCCTCGAACCAGTCCCAGCTCTCGATCAATCCGATAACCGCTCAACGTGAACGCTGTGGTAGTGAGAAGGGAGTAGTTCATGGGGAAAGGCTGGCACAAAGTGCCGGGGCAGGCGATACCAATTCTGAGCAGGATGGAGCCTCGGAGCGGACATTGGAAATAGGTATGGTTCTTAAAATAAATTTCCGAATGGATGATACCCTCATGGTTACCTCTCATCCAAAACGGATGTCATGTTGAGCGCAATGGAGCGCAGCGGAATGGAGTCGAAACATCTCCAGCTATTTTTCTGGCCTGCTCACGGATTCTTTACGGATAAGGACGCCCTCGTTTTCCCAGCGCAGAAATAGATGGAGATTCTTCGACTCCGCTAGCGCTACGCTCAGAATGACATCGTTTTTCCAAAAGCGGGTGAGCCACGATGCCGTTTTGGAGATGGATTTCGAGAGATGCTCTATACTTCAATCGTGCCGCGCAGGTAGGCAATCGTCCGCCCGGAGATCAGCACCCGGTTGCCCTGCAACTGGCAGTGCAGAGTGCCCGTGCGCTTGGAAAGCTGCCGGGCATCAAGGGTGGTCTTGCCCAATCGGGCGGCCCAGTAGGGAGTGAGCGTGCAATGGGCGGAGCCGGTGACGGGGTCTTCATTTACGCCGTAGTTTGGCGCGAAGAAGCGGCTCACGAAATCGCAGGTCGTGCCGGGTGCGGTGACAATGACGCCGCGGAGGTCGAGCGCGGTCAGGGCCTGGAAATTGGGCTTCAGCGCGACGATCTCGGCCTCGCGCTCAAACACGGCGAGGTAATCCATCGCCCGGTAGCATTCGCGTGGCGTGGCGCCGAGGGCTTCGGCCATCCCCGCCGGAACAGCGCAGGGAGTACCCGGCTGCACGGGAAAATCCAGCGTCAACCAGTCGCCTTTGCGAGTCACATGGAGCGGGCCGCTCTTCGAACTGAACGTAATGCGACCACTGCCATAGTTGCCTTCTGCAAAGACCACATGGGCGGCCGCCAGGGTGGCATGCCCGCACAAGTCCACCTCCCGCACCGGCGTGAACCAGCGCAGATCATAATGGCCGTCGCGGCCCACGTAGAAGGCCGTCTCCGCGAGATTGTTCTCCTCCGCAATCGCCTGCATCGTGGCCTCGGGCAGCCATTCCTCCAGCGGACAAACTGCCGCCGGATTGCCGGTAAACGGACCATCCGCAAAGGCGTCGATTTGGTAGAGCGGGAGTTTCATTTGTCAGTAAGTACCAAATCTCCGCGCCTCGGCGGTGAACTTCTTATGCCCCAATCGCCGTTTGCAGCGCGGCGGCGATGCGGTCGGCGTGGGTGTTGATGTGGGTGGCGTCACGGCCTTCGATGAGGAGGCGGATCTTCGGCTCGGTGCCGGAGTAGCGCAGGAGTACGCGGCCCGCGCCGTCGAGTTCCTTTTCGGCGGTGACGAGCAGGCTTTGCACGGAGGTGAGGGTTTCGAGCGGCGGCTTTTCCTTTACGCGCAGGTTGCGCTGGGCTTGCGGGTATTTCGCGAGGCACTTGCGCAGTTCGCTGAGCGGCTGGCCGCTCTCGGCGACGATGCGGAGGATTTGCAGGGCGCTGATGATGCCGTCGCCGGTGGTGGCGAAGTCGCGGAAGATCATGTGCCCGCTTTGCTCGCCGCCGACGTTGAGATCGTTTTTGAGCATTTCCTCGATCACGTAGCGGTCGCCGACCTTGGCGCGGATGACCTTGCCGCCGTGGCTGGCGAGGCTTTCATCGAGGCCGAAATTGCTCATCACGGTGGCGACCAGGGTGTTCTTCGCCAGCTCGCCGCGGCGCAGGAAATCAATCGCGGCCATGGCCATGATCTCATCGCCATCCACGATCTCGCCCTGCTCGTCGCAGAGCAGGGCACGATCCGCATCGCCATCGTGGGTGATGCCGACCTGGGCACCGGTTTCCTTCACGATGCGCTGGATTTCCCCGGGATAGGTGCTGCCGCAGCCGGTGTTGATGTTGCGGCCGTTGGGCTCGTGATTGAAGACGAAGACTTCCGCCCCGAGCTCGCGCAGGATGCAGGGGGTGGACTTGTAGGCCGCGCCGTGGCCGGCATCGACGGCGATCTTCATGCCCTCGAGGGTGAGGCCGCGCGGGAAGCTGGCCTTGGCAAATTCCACATAGCGGCCGAGGGCGTCGTCGATGCGCTTGGCCTTGCCGATGTTATGGGCGGTCGGGCGGATCGAATCGATCTCGCCGCTGAAAACCAGATGCTCGATGCGGCGCTCGATTTCGTCGTCGAGCTTGTAGCCATCGTGCCGGAAAAATTTGATGCCATTATCCTCGTAGGGATTGTGCGAGGCGCTGAGCACGATGCCTGCATCCGCGCGGAGCGAGCGGGTGATGTAGGCCACGCCCGGGGTGGGGAGCGGCCCGATGAGCAGCACATCCGCGCCGAGCGACATGATGCCGGCCGCGAGCGCATTCTCCAGCATGTAGCCCGAGAGGCGGGTATCCTTGCCGATCACGATCACCGGGCGGTGATTCGCGCTGGTGCGTTGATCGAAGACGTGGGCGGCGGCGCGGCCGAGTTTGAGCGCGGTTTCAGCGGTGACGGGCTCGATATTGGCGACGCCGCGGACGCCGTCGGTGCCGAAGAGGCGGCGGGAGGGTTCGGGGATTTTCTGCATGAGTTATTTTCCAGGCGTGAACGTGGGGCGCGGCTGCAACAGGTAGGGCGGGCGGCTTTCCTGGTAGCCTTTCGACATCGCCGGCCCCTCAACGTTCTTTTTGATGAGGAACCAGACCGCGATCGCCAGCATGAGCGACAGGATCTTTGCCATCCAGTTGTTGAGAATCAGGTTCTTCATGAGGTGTTTCGAGCAGGAGCAATTCGGCCAGGCGGCGCTTCAACCCTGCGGGGTCAAAATTACGTTCGATCTTGCCCCGCTGACAAATCGAAACGACGCCGGTCTCCTCCGAGACGACGATCACCACGGCATCGGAATCCTCCGTGAGCCCGATCGCGGCCCGGTGCCGCAGGCCGAGGTTGCGGTCGAGATCTTCGCGCTGGCTGACCGGGAAAATGCAGGCGGCGGCCAGCATGCGGTCGTTGCGCAGGATGAGCCCGCCATCGTGCAGCGGGGTTTTCGGGAAAAAGATGGTGGTGATGAGCTCGGACGAAAGCTCGCAATCAATTTTGACGCCGCTGTCGGCAAACTGCTGGAGATTGGTGTCGCGCTCGATGGCGATTAGCGCGCCGAGCTGGCGGTTCGAGAGTTCGAAAATGGTCTCCGAGAGCACCTCGGCCGTCTCGCGGTCGAGCGTGGGCGAGGCGAAAATATGGTGGCTGCCCAGCGCCGCCAGCGCGCGCCGCAGCTCCGGCTGGAAGATGACCACCAGCGCGATCACGAGGAAGGTGGTGAGGCTCTGGATGAGCCAGGTGATTTCCTGCAACTGCAAGAGCTGCGAGGTCAGGATGAGCGTGAGGAAGATCAGCGCAAAGCCGGTGAGCACCTTCGCGCCGCGCGTGCCGCGGAAGAAGAGGTAACCGTAGTAGATCACCACGGTGAGGATCATGATCTCGATCCCCGACCGCCAGTTTTCCCGGGTGAACTGGAGCAGCGTGCTCATCAGGCTGCGATCCCTTCGTTGAGAATGGCTTCGGTCATGCGCAGCGCCTGCGCGTTTTCCCGCACGTCGTGCACCCGCACGATGCCTGCCCCGTGCTCGCGGGCGAGACTGGTGAGCGCGACAGTGGGCCAGCAGCGCTCCTCGATGGCCTGGGAGCCGAGCACTTTGCCGATGAATGATTTCTTGGAGACGCCCACAAGCAACGGTCGCCCATCCACCCGCAGGGAGGCGAGATTTTTCAATAAAGTAAGGTTGTGCGCGACCGTCTTGCCGAAGCCGATGCCCGGGTCGAAGCAGATCGTCTCCGGCTCCAGACCGTCGGCGATACAGGTGGCGAGGCGTTCCCGAAAGAACTGGCGAATTTCCCCGACCACGTTTTCGTAATGTGGCGCGCGCTGCATGTCGCGTGGTGTCCCTTGCATGTGCATGATGACGAGCGCAGCGCCGGTTTTCTTCACCACTTTTCGCATTTCCGGATCACGGGCCCCGGTGACGTCGTTGACGATCTGGGCCCCGGCGGCGAGGGCGGCGGCGGCCACGGCGGCCTTCGAGGTGTCGATGGAAAGCAGCGGCTTGCGCTCTTTCCGGGCAAATTCGGCGTGCAGTTGCTCGATCAGGGGGATTACCCGGCGCATTTCCTCCGCCTGGTTCACTGGTTCGGCCCCGGGCCGGGTGGATTCGCCGCCGATATCAATAATATCCGCCCCTTCGGAAGTCATTTGCCGCGCGTGGTTTAACGCGGCTGTGACATCAAGGTATTTGCCCCCGTCGGAAAAAGAATCTAGCGTGACGTTCAGCACGCCCATTACCAGCGCGCGGGACGATAGATCAGAAATGAAATTTTTTCCCCGCCAGATCATCTGAAGTTAGAAAAGAAACGTAATCAGCAACATGCAAGCAACAACGACACAATCCGCAAAAAAAGAGCTGCAGTTTCCACCCTTCAGCCTCACCAAGCTGCTCCAAAACACTTTCCGTCCCAAACCGGGCGAGCGGATCTGCATTCTCATTGACCTGGAAAATCCCCGCGAGGTGGTGGATTTCGCGTTCCTGAAGAATCCCGACCTCTCCATCCAGCGCAACGGCTATGAGTATTTCTACAAGGCCCTGCATGCCGGGGTGATGGACGAGCTCCAGCTCAAGGGCGGCGAATTCTTCGCCTACCAGATCACTGGCGGCAGCAATCTCGACCTGCCCGATCTCGCCATCTCCTCGGATGGGCGCGAGTTGAGCCTGGAAAAGGATATTTACCCAAATTACGACATTGTTCTCTGTATCTCAACCTTCTCGGCCACCGCGCCGTTGACGGCGTTTGCGAAGAAGATCGGTTTCCGTGGTGCGACGCTCCACGGGCTGAACCAGATTATTCTCAGCAGCGGGCTGGCGGTGGATTACCGCGAAGTGAGCAAAATGGCCGAAAAACTGCGCCTCGGAATGACCCGCGCCGACTGGGTGGAAATCGACTTCGTGGTCGATGGAAAAGACACCTACACGCTGCGCCTCGAACTCGGGCAGCAGGAGGCCCAGAAGAGCCACGGCATCTGCGATGACGGCCCGGACGTGGCCAACCTGCCGGCGGGTGAAATCTACTTCGTGCCGACGAGCGCGAGCGGCGAGTTCCCGATGAAATACGAGGACGGCACCCTTGGTCTCATGCGGGTGGCCGATGGCCGCATTGTGAAGGCGGAGCTGATCCGCGGCGAGCAAACCACGGTGGACGCGCACAATGCCAAGATGATCAGCGATCCGGTCACGGGTGAGATTGGCGAACTGGGCTTCGGCACCCAGGAACTGCCAGTGTCCGGCCGCGACATTCAGGACGAGAAAATTCTCGGCACCATCCACGTAGCGACCGGGCGCAGCGACCATCTGGGCGGCGCGCTCACGCCGGACAAGTTCCACGACGCAAAAAATGCGACGCACGACGACATCCTTTTCGCCCCGCACAAGACGCCAGAGGTGAATGTCGCCCAGGCCCGCATGCGCCGGAATGGCCAGGTGCTCATCCTGCTCGAAAACTTCGAGCCGAAGCACATGCGCGAGTTGTTGGACGCCTGATTTTTCAGACAGGATTTACAGGATGAACAGGTTGTCTTGAAATCATCCGTTCTTCCTTAAGGCCCAATTCTTTGGAAAACCCCTGATCGCGAGATCAGGGGTTTTTTGCGAGTTCCCTCGGCTGCTCCGAGCCGTTGAGGGAATTACCATGGGAACGCTTTTTCAGTTCCATCAGCCACGCGGCCAGCAGCAGGATGGCGGCGAAGTAGCTGAAGAGAGTGTAGGTCATCTGCACCTGGGTGAAGCGGCCGACCTTCATGCTGTGGACGATGGAGACGGTAAGCGTCATGCCCAGGTTAAAGCTGAAGAGCCACGCGCCGAGGACCAGCGGGTGGACGGTGGAGAAGGTTTCCGTCTGGCGAATTTTGGGAATCAGGCACCAGAGCAGGAGTCCCAGCAGCATGATCGCGGAAGCCGGGAGAAAGGTGCTGTTGATAGTGGCGAAAATTCGCGCCAGCGAACTGTGCTGGCGAATGAGTGCAGTGGTGGTGCTCAGCTTTTGCAGGGAGGCAATGTAGTCCTGCAAGGGCGGCCATGGGGCGAGGGCGGTATCGCGGGCGGTGCTTTGCTGCATCACTTCGAGAGCGGTGGCGTAGTGCTCATCGAGCTTGTAACGGGCCTTGCCCGATTCGCTCACCTCACTGTCGAGCCGGTAGAAAAGGTGCATCTCGCGCAGGATCTTGTGCGCCATTTTCGAGGGCTGGTGCAGCCAGGCCATCGCGTAATAATGGTAGCAAAAACCGGCGAAAGCGTCGGCGCTGCCCAGGCGGGTGCGGATCAACGGAAGTGTGGGGGCGCGGTAGAGGATGTAATCGGGATCAAACCCCAGCGAGCGATACACGTGGCTGGCCGGGGGGTTGCTGAGTGCATATTTGACCTGGCTGGAGACGGTTTCCAGAAAATCGCGCGGATACGGTGGCTGGGCTGGGGAGGCGAGGTCGAGCTCGATTTCCTGCTCGATGAGATTGGCATGTACGCAGAAGAGCAGGCTGGGCAGGAAATTGGCCTCCGGGCTGTATTTGCGCTGGAAGGCTTTCTCCGGCAGCCAGAAGAAAACGAGGAAGCACAAAGCCGCCGCACCGCCAGCAGTGATCGTCTTCAGCCGCCACGAGCATTTTAGCAGCACGAAGAGCGGGGGGAGCAACGCGACTCCCAGGGCGAGGCCCCACTCCGGCTTGAGGAGGTAAAGAAGCAGGGTGTTGAAGACGGTGAAAAAGGTGAAGACGAGCGCCTTGCGCCTTGCGACGCTCACAAACGCCGCCTCCAGCAGGCTGAGCTCCAGCCACAATTGCAAGGCCGAGAAGGCGACGAAAACCGGCTCCGGGCGAATCAGGTGCTCCATCAGCACATGCCGCGCGGCCAGCAGCCAGGTGGTGAGCAGCAGCAGGCCCAACGCGGTGTGGAGGATCACGATCGCCGGGCGTTCCGGCAGGAAGCGCCGCAGCTTGAGCCAGGCGAGCCCAAGAATTATCCCACCGCCCAGGCTGATGAGGTTCTGCACGGTCACGATACTGGAAAAACGATGGGTGCTTTCCAGGATGAGCAGGAGCAGCCCGGGATACGGGAAGCTGCGGTAGGAAACGCGAAACTGGTCGATGGTAAAATGGGCGATGGAGGGCGAGAGATAGCCCCAGGTATCGTGATCGCTGATCGGCTGGTCGGGCATGCGCCCAAAGCGCAGATGAATCGCCTCCACAAAGAGCAGCAACAGGATGACGCCGGTAACGAGGCGCAGCAGCAGTCGAGGACGGGGGATGCGGGAAAGGGTTTGCGACAGGGACATTCGAGTGAAATTACAAAGGGCTTGGTCTCGAAATCCCGGCGAATACCGACCACTCACCCGCCGGAGCTTCACGTAACCGATAAGGAGGCCCGCCCCCGGTCGCAAGTGATGGGTGGTCTTCTTACAGCAATTTAATGCGTTGAAACCGTGAATGTTACAAAGATGTAGGGTTCGCTGCGAAGCGGAAAACTTCGCCAGGAGGACCGAGCTGGCTCAGCGGCAGCAAGCGCGGGCCCAGACCGGTGGCCGCCGAATGAGGATGAACAGACCGGCCGTCAGCAGCACAAGACCGGTGCTGGCAGGCTCGGGCGCGGCGATCAAATTGGAGGCGGTGCCGGAGTTGGTAGTATTGATCGTGGAGCCTGCATCGGAGGTGAGGAAGAGCAACTCGTAGGCGGAGGTACCATCGGCGGGCAAATACCAGGGCTGGCTGCCATCGCCATCGGTGGTGCCGCTTTCGTCCAGCGCAATGCTGCTGCGATAAGCGCCGTAAGTCGTCCCGAGAGCAATGGAGGTGCTGGACGTGCTGAGGGTGGGAAACCAGTAGAGGATGAGGGACGCCCCCTCGGCGACGGTGCTGGTGAGCGTGAGATCGATGAGCATGCGGAACTCGCCCGCGTCATCCGTGCCGCTGTTATCCCCATCGCCGCTGATGGCAGATTTGTAGAGAATGATGTCGTCGCTGCCGGTGGTGATCGCGCTGCCGACGGTGAGGGAGGAACTGGTGGCCGGCGTGGTGAAGGCGGAGTCCGAAGTGCTGGCGACGAGGAGCAGCAGGCCGCTGCCGTTGGTGATGAGACTGCCGCTGGAATCCTTCAAATATCCGCCCGCCAGTTCGATGGTCACATCGGCCCGGGCGGTGACGAGCATGGCAAGGGTGGCGAGAGCGAAGGTGATCGGGAGTTTCATGGTTCAGTAGGTGAAGGGAGCGGGATTGATCCAGAGGGCGGAGGAGCCATCGGTGGTTTTGGCCTTGCGAATGAGCACCCCGGTGCCGGGGGTGAAGATGGCGTCGGTATTGTGGTTGCCGCTGCTGCCGACGAGCCGCCACGCGCCATTTTTGTAGAGGTAGGTTTTGGCGGGGGCCTTGTTCAGCTTCGCCTTCTTGTTATTGAAGACGAGCAGCTTGTCGCCGGGGGTGCTGGCCGTGGTTTTGGTGAAAGCGCCGCTGCTCACGAGGCCAGATTCCTTCAACGTGACCGCCACCGGGCGGGTGATGGCGACGGCGTTGTCCTGTCGGCCCGCGGTTTGCGTGGTGAGCGCGAGCATCAACTGGTTGGTGACCACGCTGCCCGTGGCGGTGATGCTGGTGGCGGTGGATACCTTGTTTCGTACGATGAAGTAAGTGTCGGGATAAAGCACCACGTCGTCCTGCGTGGCCTGCGTGCTGTCGCCATCGAGAAGCCACGTGCTGGTGGTGCTGGAGTAAAAGTAGGTCGCGCTTGTGCCGAGATTGGTTCCAGTGCCCGTGTTGTTGGGAAGCAGAATTTGCGTGGCCTCGGTGGAGCCGGTGGTGGCGTTCACGCCTTCGCCGCTGGCAAAGACGGTGCCGAGCGTCCAGTAGGGGATGATCTTCATTTCCGTGTCCGCCGTGATGGCCGAGACGTCGTCCCCATTCAGGTTCACGGTGACGGAGGTCGTGTCGTTATCGGTGATCGTGTAATAGCTGCCCTCCTTGTCGCCCCCGGCGACGAACAGGTAGTAAGTATTTGTCTGCGAACTGGAGTCGTATTTGAACTGGCTGGCGGTGAACGAAGCGCCGCTGAAGGTCACCGTGCCCACGCTGCCGCTGGTTACGACACTCATCGTGCCTTCGCCCGTATATTCGGTGGGTCGGGTCACGGGCATGGAGACGATGGTGTCGGATTTTCCCAGACAGGTGATGGTGACGAATCCCGTCGGCGCATCAGCCACACCGCCAGCCAGGAGGGGGGTGGGAAGCCAGCTGGCAAGCAGGAGAAGAAAGGGGATTTTCATAAGTTCAGTAGGTGAAGGGCACGGGGTTCGTCCAGATCACCGAAGCGCCTGCGCTGGTCTTCGCTTTGCGAATGATGACACCGGTTCCGGGAGTAAAGACCTCGTCGCTGCCAAAGGTCCCGGTGCTGCCCGATTTCCGCCATCCGTTGACGTAGTAATAGACGGTGGAGGCGGCCTTGTTCAGCTTCGCGGTGGTGTTGTCGAAGACGAGCAGCCGGTCGGTGATGGCAAAGCTGCTCGAGCTTTTGAACGCTCCGCTGCTGATCAGCCCCGAGTCCGCAAGCGTTACAGTCACGGGACGGCCCACCGCTACATAGTTGTCCTGCTTCCCGCCGGTGCGGGTGGAGAGCGGCACCATCAGTTGGGTAGTGATGAGATTGCCGGTGGCAGTAAGCGTCGTGGTGGTCGAGGTGTTATTGCGGACGGTGAAATAGTTGTCCGGGTAGAGAATCACATCGTCTTGCGAAGTCGTGCTGCCCGATTTTACCCAATGCGCGGTGGAACTGGAGTAGTAGTAAACGGCGGAACTGGCGAGGTTGATGCCCGCATCCGAGGTATTCGGGATGATGACCTGGGTTGCCACCGTAAAGCCGGTGGTGGCCGTGACTCCGCTTCCGCTGGGGAACACCGTCCCCAGCGTCCAATACGGAATGATCTTCATCGTGGTGCCCGAAGTCATGGCCGACACGTCGTCTCCATTAAGGTCCACGGTGACTGTGGCGGTGCTGTTGTCCGTGATCGTGTAGTAACTGCCCGCCTTGCTGCCCGAGGCGACGAATAGATAGTAGGTATTCGTCTGGCTGCTGGAGTCATACTTGTAGGCGCTGGTGGTGAAGGAGGCCCCGCTGAAGGTGACCATGCCCACACTGCCGCTGGTGATGACCGCCATCGTGCCGCTGCCCACGTAAACCGGGGTCCGGGTGACCGGCATGGAAACAACGGTGTCCGAACTGCCGAGGCAGGAAATGGTGACAAAGCCCGAGGGGGAATCCGCCACCGCCCCAGCCTGAGCGGAGCCGCATCCCGTGATCCACCACAGCAGTGTCACTAGCATGGAAATCGAGGGGAGAAAACGGTTCATGTGTTCAACATGGAACCGGCATGTAAGAATCGAATGAGAGGCGCGGGGGAAATTGTAAGAAACGTGTAATTATTCGGAGCGCGATCCTTCCCCTGGAGTTGCAACAGGTCCGGTCATGATCTCGACGCGTGCATTGGCGGGAGGAAGTTTGCTATGGTCGCGGCCCGTGAAATCCATTCTCTTTTTCTGCCTGGCGGCAGTTTGTGAAATCGGCGGGTGCTTTAGCTTCTGGGCCTGGGCCAGGCAGCATCGCTCGGGGTGGTGGATTCTGCCCGGAATCGTCGGTCTCGTCTTGTTCGCCTGGGTGTTGACCCGGGTGGATGCGGCATTTGCCGGGCGGGCGTATGCGGCCTACGGGGGAATTTACATCGCGGCGTCGCTGCTCTGGATGTGGACGGTGGAGCACACGGCACCGGACCGTTTTGATCTCCTTGGTGCAGCGTGTTGCCTGGTGGGCACGGGCATCATTCTTTTTGCCCCACGTCTCTAATGGTGAGCGGTTACGCGCGTCCCAGCCGGAAGGTGATGCGCAGCCCTTTTGGTGTGACGTTTTCGACCGAAACCTCACCGTCGCAGGCTTCGATGCAGCTTTTTACAATCGCCAGCCCGAGGCCGGTGCCGCCGGTTTCGCGGGTGCGCGCGGTTTCCGGGCGGTAGAAGGGGTCGAAGAGATGGTCGAGGCTGTCGGGTGGAACGCCGGGCCCCTCGTCGCTGAGCGTGAGCTCCAGATGTGTGGTGCGGGAGGGGCTGATGTGCGCGGCGATGCGCAGGAGCCCTTCCTTCCCGGCATAACGCAGGGAATTACGGACGACATTCGCGACGGCGCGAAACAGGAGCTGGTAATCCCCGAGCGCGCAAAGCGAATCGGGAATCTCCACCTGCAAATCCGCGCTCTCCGCTTCGATGGCGGCCACGTCGAGCACCAGTTCGCGGAGGGGCACGGGCTGCAACTGGATGTTTCGCTCCTGCAGCCCCGCTTTGCTGAAGGAAAGCAGGTTCTGCACGAGCTCCGACATGAGCCGGACCTCGCCGAGCGCCTTTTGTACGTAGGGCGCTCCGTCGCCGGCGTGGTGTTGTTCCAGGATGCTGAGCGACAACTCGAGCCGGGCGAGCGGGGAGAGCAGTTCATGCGCGGTATCGCCGAGGAAGCGCTTTTGTCCCTTGGTGAACCCCTCGAGGCGAATGGCCATTTCGTGAATGGAACGGCTGAGCCGGCCCAGCTCATCACTGCGCCGGTTGGGGCGGGGCGGGTCGAATTTTCCCTGGGCGATCTTTTCGGCCACGCCGGTCATGCGCAGCAGCTCGCTGGTGAGGCGGTGCATGAAGGGAAGCCACAACAGCGTGGAAACCAGCACCAGCGCGATGACGAAGGCCAGCCAGGGTTTGTAGTCAAAAAACAGGCCGCCACCGCTCAAGGAACTGGAGGCAAAGATCAGCGAAAGGGTGGGAGGATCGCCACCGGGCTTGGCCGCATAAATCTCGCCGAGAAAAACTCCGGCCCAATAGGTGCGCGGGCTGGAGGTGGTGAGGATGAATTTTTGGAACGGGGTGACCAGCTTCGGCTCGTGAAGCGGTGGTTGCCCCGGGCCGCCGTTGGGGCCGGAGGGCGGCCCACCGGGTCCTCCTGGTCCGCCGGATGTCGTGAGGCTGCCCGGTCCACCGGGGCCGTCGTGATCTCCCGGTCCTCCTGGACCCTGCGCCGGACCGGGGCCTTGTGGGGCACCCGGCGGGGGGGCGGGATGCTGGCCGGCCGTGGGCGCATGCAGGTCGCCCCGGCGCACGTCGTGTTCGAAGATGGTCTTTCTCACTTCGGCTGGAAGTTCCTCCGCGTCGCCGGCGATGAAGCGTCCGTTATTGCGAAAGAGGGCCGTGCGCACCCCCTGCTTCCTCCAGGCGGTGGTGGCGGTTTCCAGCGCGCTGGCCCACCGGGCTTCCGGGAGCTGTTGCAATTGCAGGGCCAGCGGCTCGGCAATGGCCTCCAGGCGTTCCCCGGCGGAACCCGCCAGCAGGGAATTGATGCCCACGCGAAACTGGATGCGCAGAAAGAGCAGGAGAATGCCTGCCGCCACCAGCAGGTTGAGAAAAAAGCAGGCCAGAATCTTCCAGCGCAGGGGAAAGGAGGCTCTCATGGCGGCGCTACATCGGCGGTGAGTTGGGATCCACCAGCATGTAACCGGCCGAGCGTACGGTGCGGATGAAGCGGGGGTTCTTCGGGTCGTCGCCGAGTTTTTTGCGGAGAGCCGAGATCTGCACGTCGATCGCCCGGTCGAAGACCTCGTATTCGCGGTCGCGGATTTCCGCCAGCAGGTGGTCGCGGGTTTTCACCCGGCCCCGGGCACGGGCGAGCGAGAGCAGGATTTCGTATTCACCGGGGGTGAGCGTGAGTCGATCCGCGCCGAGGGTGACAATGCGGGCGGAGGTATTGATCCGCAGTTCGGCAATGATGATCTCATCGGCCACATCTTCCGGCGTCGCCTTGCTGGCGGCGAGGGCCGCGCGGCGGGTGATCGCATGCAGCCGGGCCAGCAACTGGCGGGTCGAAGCGCCCTTGGGCAGGTAATCGTCCGCGCCGATTTCCAGGCCCACGATCTGATCCGCCTCGTCGCCGCGCGCGGTGAGCATGAGCACGGGCACGTCGCTTTGCTGGCGAATTTGCCGGAGCACGTCGAAGCCATTCATCCCGGGCAGCATCACGTCGAGGATGATGGCGAGCCACGGCTCGGCCAGGGCGCGCTCAATCCCCGCCGGGCCGGTATGGGCCGCGCCCACGGCATAGCCAAACGGCGCCAGATAATCCCGGACCAGGGCGCAAAACTCACGGTCGTCATCTATGATGAGAATATTCGTCTTGCTCATAAAATCCGGGGAGGCACGGCTCGAACGATAAATATTACCATTTCCTTACAACTTTCCCTAGTTTGTTTATCAGGCTCTTACAAAGGGAATCTAGGTTGGGTTCAGTAAACCGTTAAAGCCCATGCCCAACGAACCCCAACCCTTTCATATTCCCCTCGACCGACGCCGTTTTTTGAAAAGCCTTGCCCTGGCTTCGGCCGGGTTCACGCTGCCGGGTTACCTGGCCGAGGCGTTGACGATTGCGCCCTCGGTGACCCAGGGGCCATATTATCCGCTCGCGAACAATATCCCGCTCGATGATGACAACGATCTGGTGTTGCTGAACGACAGCACCACCGCCGCCAGCGGGATCATCACCTACCTTACCGGCACCGTGCTCGACAGCAGTGGCAACCCGATCAAAAACGCCCTCGTTGAGCTCTGGCACGCCGATACCAATGGCAACTACATCTACTCCGCCTCCAGCACTCGAAACTCGGCGGCGGATTCCAATTTCCAGGGCTTCGGCCAGTTTCTCACCGGCTCCAGCGGGGCCTACAAGTTCCGCACCGTCAAGGCCGGGCTCTATACGGGGAGGACACGGCACTACCATCTCGCGGTCACCATCCCGGGACAGACGACCCGCTACTGCACACAGCTTTTCTGGCCCGGCACGCAATACACCAGCGGCGGCAGCGCCTGGAGCACGCAGAACAGCGGCGACACCATCTACTCTTCGCTGACGACCGCGCAAAAAACCGCGGTGACGATCAGCTACGCCTCCACCGGTCTGGCGGACAGCTCGGTGACGGGGAACTTTGATTTCGCAGTCGGCCTCACCCCGACCGATCCGACCTATCCCAACAGTGGCAGCCTGCTCACGCAGGGGGCGGTGGTCGCCGGTCCCAGCAGCAGCACGCGCTTCAAGGTCACCTTCCCGGCCTATACGAACTATTGCTACGAAGTGTATGGCAATCCCACCCTCGCGGATACGACGTGGCGGGCGCTGCCTTTCTCGCTGACGCAGACGGGCACGATTGATCGCAACCGTTACGTTGCCACCAGCGACGGTTCGCTGAGCCTTTATCTCGCGGAATCCGCCACGAAGGATTTTTACAAGGTTTCGTATCGCATCCCCGGTGCCAATACCGGCACCCCCTGAGCCATGGCCGCCATCACCAGCAGCGGGCGGAAAAGACCGGGCATCACCGCCGCGCGGGAAGCCCTTGGCAAGTACGTTCTGCGCTCTATGCTGGCACCGTGGCCATTCAAAATATCTACGAAACCGACCGCCTGCTCGCGGAGTATCTGCTCTTTCACTACGGCACCGCCGCCGATTCCTTCACCGGCGACTGGCGGCTCTCGTGGGAACCGCCGCTGCACTTCCCGGCGCGGTGTGTAAGCGATTGTTTCGAACTGGCGGCACTGCCTCCGCAGGCGCGGGCGCTGGATGTGGGCTGTGCCGTGGGACGGGCGAGCTTCGAGCTGGCGCGGCATTGCGAGCAGGTGGTGGGGATTGATTTTTCGCAGAAGTTCATCAACGCCGCGCAGGGGCTGCAGGAGCATGGCGAGGCGACCTTTGCGCGATTGGAGGAAGGGGCGCAGACGACGGCTTGCACGGTGCAGGTGGATGCAGGGATCGACCGCCGCCGGGTCGCATTTGAAACCGGGGATGCGATGAATCTGCGTGAAGATTTGGGGAGCTTCGACGCGGTGCTGGCTGCCAATCTGATGTGCCGCCTGCGCGAGCCGATGCGTTTTCTAGAACGACTCCCCGGGCTGGTGAAGCCCGGCGGGCAACTGGTCATCACTACGCCCTGCACGTGGATGGAGGAATTCACGCCGCGGGAAAACTGGCTGTGCAGCGACACTCATTCGACGCTCGAGGGCCTGCGGGCGCAGTTGGAGGGGGCTTTTGAGCTCGTGCGCACGGTGGACCTGCCGTTTTTGTTGCGGGAGCATCGCCGCAAGTTCCAGCTCACCGTGGCCCAGGCCAGCGGATGGCGGCGGCGGGTTTGAGGGGTTGAAATTCCGCCGGGTTTCTCGACACTCTTCCGCATGACCGATTGGGAACACCGCTACCAGAGCAACGATACTCCCTGGGAAAAGGGTGCGCCCTCACCGGGGCTGGTTGATTTTCTGAAGGAGCATTCGCTGGACGGGCGAATTTTGGTTCCCGGCTGCGGCCAGGGGCATGATGTGCGGGCGATTGCCACGACGGAAAATGAGGTGACCGGTCTCGATATTGCCCCCTCGGCAGTGCAGGCGGCCCGGGAGCACCCGCCCCGCTTTCAAGAACGCTATGTGCAGGATGATTTGTTCGCATTGCCAAAGGAGTGGGCGGGAGCGTTTGACTGGGTCTTCGAGCACACCTGCTTTTGTGCGATTCCGCCGGATATGCGAGCCGCGTATGTGGAAAGCGTGGCGTGGGTCTTGAAGCCCGGCGGTCATTTGCTGGCGGTCTTTTTCCTCAACCCCGATCTGGGGCGGGGGGAGAGCGGGCCGCCGTTTGGCGTTGGTGAGGACGAGCTGGATGCCTTTTTTGCGGCGGATTTCGTCCTGCTGCGGCAGTGGACACCTGAGCATACCTTTCCCGGGCGCGAGGGGCGGGAGCAAATGCGGCTGCTCCGGCGGAGCTGATTAAGCGTTTGTCAAACGGCGGGTACGGGCGTATGCACAAGAGCATGAAATCCCTCTTTTCGCTCTGTGCGGCTTTCGCCGTGCTGTGTCTCTCCCTCCACGCCGATACGGTGATCGTTCAAAAAGTCGAAGGCGCGCCCATGATGAATGGCGACATGACGATCAAACTCAAGGACAACAAAATGCGCACGGACATCGGCACCATGATGTCCACCATCATGGATCTCGATACCGGCGATACCATGACGCTGATGCACACCCAGAAGATGGTGATGAAGATGTCCGGCAGCCAGATGAAGGAAAACATGAGCCGGGCCGCCGCCGCCACCAGTGCGAGCCCCGGGGCCAAGGCCCAGTTCGTCGCGACCGGCAAATCGGACAACATCAACGGACACCAGGCAGATGAATACACGCTCACCCTCATGGGCATGACGATCCACTACTGGTTTGCGAAAGATTATCCCAACGCGGCCAGCTACACCGATGCGTTGAAGAAGATGATGTCCAGCACGCTTTCCAAGATGGCACAGGGCGCCTCGATGATGCCCGATAATCTCCCGGCGGGCGTTCCCGTGCGCACGGAAATGGACGCCATGGGAGGCAAGGTTACGACCACGCTTGTCTCCATCGCGGATCAGCCGGTGGACGCCTCCGCTTTCGTTGCTCCAGCAGACTACAAAGAAATGACCCTTCCCGCCATGCCGCAGGCACCCGCTGCCCAGTAGGGGGAAACTGCGCTGCCGGGCGATTGATTCCGGCCATGAAAACCAAAACCATCATTCTCGCCTCCTCCTCGCCGCGCCGGCTGGATCTGCTCCGCCAGCACGGCTACGAGGTGGAGGTTTTTCCCGCGGATATTGAGGAAACCAATCCACCGCACTTCACGGTGGGCGAGATCACGCTCTGGAATGCGCGGCGCAAGGCGGCCAGCGTCGCGCATCGGTTTTCCGACGACGTCGTGCTGGCGGCGGATACACTGGTCTCGCACCATGGGAAAATCCTCGGCAAGCCGCGCGATCTCGGCGAGGCAACCGAGATGCTCCGTTCGCTCAATGGGCAGACGCACCAGGTTTTTTCGGGGGTGTGGTTGAGCACCGATGGTGGCACCCGGCACTTTGGTTTTATCGAATGCAGCCGCGTCCGGTTCCGCAAGCTCTCGGATCGGGAGATCGGCGATTATCTTTCGCTCATCAACCCGCTCGACAAGGCCGGGGCTTACGCGGCCCAGCATGATCCCGTGGGGCTCATCGAGGAGATTGATGGCTCGCGAAGCAACGTCATCGGTCTGCCCATGGAATCGCTGGCCGAGGCGCTGGAGTTTTTCTAGGGCGATTGAACCGCCGAGGCGCTTTTTCGGGCCAGCAAAATACGCGGAAAATACGAAAAGTGGCTCCTGGCTTTTTGGCCTGTTTCGTATCTTTCGCTGGCCCGGCTTGGGTGTTCTCCGGGTCGAAAGCCAGCCTCTATTTCACCGGCTTGAGCTTCGGGAGCAGGGCTTGTACGGCAGCTTCGAGTTGCTTGTCTTCACCTTTGGCGACGCTCTGGTAGTCGTTCAGCACCTTCACGTCGGGCTCGAGTTCGTGGTTTTCGAGGAAGTTGCCGTCGAGGCCGCGCATGCCCACCTCGGGGATACCGAAGTAGAGGGTTTCATCCTGCAAAGTCTCCCACCACACCGCCGTGCCGGTGCCCGCGACGGGCATGCCCACCAGCGGGCCGAGATTCATCTCGTGATAAGCGGTGGGGAAGAGGTCGGCATCGGAGTAGTTGCTCTCGCTCATCACCACGGCCGAGGGGCGAATCCAGCGGTTGAGCGGGATCACGCCGAGGTTCTGCCCCCTTGGTTCCATTTTAAAGAGCTGGTGGCCGCTCAGGAAGTCGATCAGATCCTCGGTCAGCTCGCCGCCGCCATTGAAGCGGGTATCCACGATCAGCGCCTCCTTGTCCGCGCTGCGGCCGAGGGCGTCGCCAAAGGCTTTGCGGTATTCGGCATCGGCCATGCCGGCGATGTGGAGGTAGCCGATGCGGCCGCCCGAGAGCTTGTCCACCAGTTCCCGGCGCTGGCGTACCCAGCGGTGATAGAGCAGGTCGTTCTGCGCGTCGAGCGAGATGGGCTTTACGGTTTCGTCCCAGCGTTTTTTCGTTGCCGGGTCGTAGGCGGAGAGGAGGGTGGGCTGGTCGGTGGTGCGATTCAGCAGCGAGTCGAATTCCGCCCCGGCGGCAATCGGGCGGTTGTTGATTTTCTCCACGATGTCCCCGGCCTTGATCTTGGAATTGGCACGGGTGAGCGGACCGCCTTCCAGCACCTCGGCAATCTTGAAGCCCGGGCCGGTATAGCTTTCATCGAAGAACACGCCGAGCGCGCCGGTCTTGTCGCCATCGGGATCGTCGTAATAGTAGCCCGAGCCGGTGTGTGAGACATTCAGCTCGCCCAGCATTTCGCTCAGCAGCTCGGCGAAGTCGCGGTTGTTGGTGATGTAGGGGAGAAACTTCGCATAGACCTTTTTGTAGGCGTCCCAGTTCACGCCCTGCAGGTCGGCGGCATAGAGCTTTTCCTTCGCCTGCCGCCACGCGTGCTCGAAGAAAAAGGCGCGCTCCGCCTGTGGATGCACAATCACTTCCGCGGAGAATTTCACCGGATCGGTTTTGCCGGTTTTAAGCTCCACCTGGGTAATCGTGCCGCTGTCCAGCACGTAGGCGTTCTCGCCCTTGCGATCGAGCACGAGCGCAGCGTGCTTCATTCCGTCCTCGTCGTTGTCGTCCTTGCCGGGCGGGAGCTTGGCGAGGACTTTCTTGTCGTCTTCGCGGCGGTTGTAGCTCCACAGGTCGTAGCCGCCATCGACGCGGCTCAGGTAGAGGAGCGTTTCGCCATCGGGCGTGAGTTCCGCGTCGGCGAGATCGGAGGAGAAGGGCGTGATGCGCTGGGTGCGGTCTTCCAGGTTCTTGAGGTCGAGATCGAGGGGCTTGGCCAGCTTGGGCTTCAAGTCGTCGGAATCGTCATCGCCGCTGCTACTGTCGTCGCCATCATCGGCGGGTTGTGCCTTGGCCTTGCCGCCGTCTTTTTTCTTCCCGTCGTCGGGCTTCTGTTTCTTTGCCTTGTCCTCGGCTTCCTTCGCGAGGGCGAAGTCCGCCTTGCTCAGGTTGAAGCGATCATAGGCGGCCGGGGTGAAACTGAGCGCATATACATCCGACTGGTCGAAGCTGCCCATGCCATGCCCGGAGAGCCCGTTCCGGTTGCTGAACCAGAACATCATTTTCCCATCCATCGCCCAGCGGGGGATGGTGTCCTCGTAGCCGTTTTGAGTGAGATTCACCGGCTCGGCGGAGCTGCCATCGGCTTTCACGAGCCCGATGTCCTCGGACCACCGGCCGGAGCTGATGTATTGCACCAGCAGCGTTTTGCCATCGGGAGCCCAGTCAAAGGACTGGTCGCCATCCGCATAGGAATAGTTCCACTTTGCGGGCAGCACCGTGCGCGTCTTGCCGGTGGCGGGGTCGAGCACCTTGAGCGTGACGCGATTTTCCAGGTAGGCGATCTCCTTGCCGTCGGGACGATAGCGCGGCTGGAAGTTCTCCTGCCCGTTCGCGAGGATTTCTTTTTCCTGCAAGTCCGAGGCGGCAAAGAAATATGGCTCATCCTTTTTCACCAGCGAGGTTTCGTACAGATTCCACGAGCCGTGTCGCTCGCTGGCGTAGAGCAGCTTCCGGCCATCCGGGCTGAAGGAAACCGTGCGCTCCATCTCCGGCGTGGTGGTGATCCGCTTCGTCACGCCGTAATCCGTGGAGGCCACGAAAATGTCGCCGCGAATAATCATGGCGATTTCCTTTCCGTTTGGGCTCACGTCCATTTCTGTCACGCCGTCCGACTTGGTATCGACGATCTGCTCCGGTTCATTGGAGCCGGCGGCGATTTGCACCGTCACCTGGTGCGGCTCGGTCGCGCCCGCGGGCAGTTCGTAAATCCCGCCATCGTAGCCGAAGCACAAATCGCCCGTGCTCGATGCGCTGAGGAACCGCACCGGGTTTGTATCGAAATGCGTTACCTGCACCGGCGGGGCATCGGGCGAGAGCGCCTGCTTCCACACGTTGAACGAGCCACTGCGTTCGCTCAGATACCAGGCGCTCTGTTCATCCGGAGTGAAGACCGGGTTGCGATCCTCGCCGTCGAATTGCGAGAGCCGGGTGTGCGTATTCGTGGCCAGATCGCACAGCCACACATCGCGGCAGATGGACGCGCGCTCGTGCTTGCGCCACGCGCTTTCGTAGCCCTTGATGTCTTCGTAAAGCAGGCGCTTTCCGGCGCGGTCCAGCCGGGCGTTGAGCGCGGGCGTGGTGAGGATTTGTTTCGGGCGTCCGCCCTCCACGGGCACCTCATAGAGCTCGGGCAGCACGCCGCTGGGAAACTGCGCATTGGAGGCCGCATCCATCCGCTGGGCCGAGAAGAGGACATCCTTGCCATCGGGCGTAAAACTGGCGGGCACTTCGTTTGCCGAGTGAAAGGTGAGCCGCTTCGGCTCGCCGCCACTGGCCGGGACCACGAAGACGTCGAAATTGCCAAACCGGTCCGAGGCAAAAGCAATCGTCTTTCCATCCGGCGACCAGACCGGCGCAAACTCGTAGGAATCGCCCCGCGTCAGCGCCACCGCCTCGCCCCCCGCGGCGGAAACGGTGAAAATATCCCCCTGGTATTCAAACGCGATGGTCTTCCCATCCGGCGAAATGGCCGGATAGCGCATCCAAAGAGGAGTGGTGGCGAATGCCGAAGCGCCGAACAGCGAAATCAGCGTCCCAAAGAAAAAGAAAGCCCGGAGTTTCATGAACTTCCGGCGGACTTTAGCGGGAACCCCTCAAGAAGCAAGATAGAGGCATTCGTCAATCGCCCGTTGTGGCTGGGTTTTTAAATGGCGTGCGGGAAATTCACTCTGGTATCCGGGGCGGCACTTTGTAAGATAAAGCGGCTTTGCTCTGGTTGGTTTGGAGTGAAATTCCCATCTTATGAATGTCGTTCACGCGATTCTGAACTCAGTTGGTTTGATCTTTGGCTTCGGAACAATGCTCGTTCTCACCGCTTTGCTGGCACTGCACTACATCAATTTGTTTCAAGCAGTGCCCAAAGATGCTCTGGCTGCGGGGCCACAATGGATGGATCGAAGGCGGTGCATAAAAATACTGGCCGCAGTGAGCGTGTTCTATTTTGTGCAAACGGCCGCGCAGGCGATTCACTTCAAAGCGCTCGACGAAGTTTTTTCCGTCCTGCTCTGGATCCTCTTTGTGTTCGCACTGGCGCGGACAACTTGGTGGGCAGCGAAGATACTACAGGCCAAACAGAACTTGGATGGGCGGCTGGTGAGGTTTGCACGGTATGTTTTTTGGGGAACCTCGGTCGTTTCGCTCCTGCTGGTAGTCGGCATCGCATTTTTGGTGGATTTGGTGTGCCATCGCGGGATTTCTAATTTTCATTAGGGCTGGCCTGCCGTCGCATCCGCCGCCAACGCCCGCACATCCTCCTCTGTCGTTGCCCACGAGCACATAAAACGCGCACCGCCGCCGATGAAGAAATAGTAGGCCCAGTCGGCCGCTTTCAGTTTTTCGTGAACGGGAGGGGGCAGTTCGGCGAAGACGCCGTTGGCTTCCACGGGATAAAGCACGCGAGCCCCGGGGATTTTATTGAATTCACCGGCCAGCAATTGGGCGCAGTGGTTGGCATTCGTCGCGTATTTTTTCCAGACCTCGTTCTCCAGCAGCGCACACCAGCCGGCGGCGAAGTAGCGCATCTTGGAGGCGAGCTGGCCGGCCTGTTTGCAGCGGTAGGCGAATTCCTCGCCGAGTGCGCGGTCAAAGAAGACCACCGCCTCACCGAGGCCGCCGCCGAGTTTCACCCCACCGCAGGAAAGAACATCCATGCCCGCTTTCCACGTGAGCTCCGCCGGGGAGACACCCAGCGAGACGAGGGCGTTGAAAAAGCGCGCGCCATCCATGTGCATGCGCAGGCTGCGTCGTTGCGCGACCTCGCTCAACGCGGCGATTTCACCGGGGGTGTAAACGGTGCCGATCTCGGTGGGGCAGCTAAAGCTGAGGGCGCGTGGCTTGGGATAATGGAGATCACGCCGCTTGACCGCCAGTTGTTCCACGGCGGCGGGATCAAGCTTCCCGAGCGGCCCCGGGGCGAGGAGCAGCTTCGTGCCGTTGGAGAAAAACTCCGGCGCGCCGCATTCATCGGTCTCGATGTGCGAGGTCTCGTGTGTGATCACGCTGTGGTAGCTCTGGCAGAGGGTGGCAAGCGCCAGAGAGTTGGCCGCCGTGCCGTTGAAGACGAAATACACGTCGCAATCGCACTCGAAGAAATCGCGGAAAGCGTCCGAGGCCTGCTTGGTATAAGCGTCCTCGCCGTAGCTGGGGGCGAAGCCCTGCCCGGCCTGTTGCATGGCGGCCCAGACCTCCGGGCAGATGCCCGCCGTGTTGTCGCTGGCGAAATGATACTTCACGGCGGGATCATGAAGGGATTTATCCAAAATGTCATTCTGAACGAAGCCTGCGGAGTGAAGAATCTCCAGCTATTTCTGGGCAAAGGTTGTGCCGCAGATATTTTTCGTAACGAGCTTGCGACACATGATCATGGTCCGATCCGCTCGCCACATCAGAAATGAATGGAGATTCTTCGGCTCCATTCCATTTCGCCTCAGAATGACATTTTTTGGATAACGCCAACGCAAAAATTTACCACGCGTATTCCGTATCGCGTCCGTTACGATCAATAAACCGCGAGGTGTGCTCCAGCTTCAAGCGCCGGATGGTGGCCGCAATCGCGGTGGCGGATTCCACCGGCAGCAGCGGTGCATTCGGGCCGCCCATGTCCGTCTGCACCCAGCCGGGCGACATGGCGACCACACATACGCCCAGCGGCTTGTATTCCGAGGCCATGGCACGGGTGAGCATATTCAGGGCGGCTTTTGAGGTGGAGTAGGCGTAGTAGGCATGGTCGTCCTTGTCCGCGATCGAACCGGCGCCCGAGGAGATATTCACCACGCGCGGATGCCTGCCCTTGCGCAGCAGCGGAAGGAAGGTTCGCGTCACCCGCACGACGCCGAGTACATTCGTTTCAAACGCTTCGCGAAACCATTCCAGTTTCATCGCATCGAGGGTTTCGTTGCCCTCCTCGGGAAAGACGGCGGCGTTGTTGACCAGCACATCCAGCTCGCCCACCTGCGCGGCGGCCTTCGCCACCGAATGCTCGTCCGTCACATCCAGCGCCAGCACGGGCACGCCGAGGCTTTTCAAATCGTCCGCGGTATCTGGATTGCGACAGGTGGCGATCACATGCCAGTCGGCCGCCTTGAGTTGTTCCACCAGGGCGAGCCCAATCCCGCGATTGGCCCCGGTGACCAGAATGTTACCTTGGGTCATTGCTAAAGTTCGTTCCAAGCGGGCATCGTTTCAACTGAGGATCGAGAAACGGTATGGCGGAGTCGCCTATTCAAACTTCATCCCGCTGAGCTGCTGCTTGATTTTGTCGTCAATGTTCGCGGTGCTGAGCCACGCCTGTGCGGCCTGGGGATCATTGCGCACCCAGTTGGAATAGGCGCTGAAGGTGGCGCTTTGCCGCATCTGGTCGTTGGACATGGAGGCGATCAATTGCATGGCCTGTTGCGGGTCGGATTGGGCGAGGCCCCAGGTGGAACGCTGGATGGCACTGTCGCGCTCCGGTCCCGAGGGGAGTTGGGAGACCCATTGCACGGCGGCCTGGGGGTCGTTTTGCGCCCAATTGGAAAGGACGTTGCCGAGCGCATTCTGGCGGGAGCTCTGGTCGGGAAGCTGGGAGGCCCATTGGGCGGCGGAAAGCGGATCGTTCTGCGCCCACTGAAAGGCGATGTTGCCCATGGCATTATTGCGCGCCCCGGCATTTTGAATCGTCGCGGCGAGCGCGGCGGCGGCGGTGGGATCGCTCTGGGCAATGCCCTCGATCACCCCGGGCCAGATGGCATTTTGCACGCTGGAGTCGGTCTGCTTCTGCACCCAGTCCTGGGCGGCTTGGGGATCGTTTTGCGCCCAGTTGCTGGCGATGTTGCGCAGGACGTTGTTCTGGTTGGCCCCGGGGGTCATCAATTGCGCGAGCGAGACCGCCTGCTTTGGATCGTCATTGGAAAACTGCCAGCTCATCTGCTCGACGAGACGGTTGATTTGCAGGCCGGCGGGCTGCTTTTGCAGCCACTCATAGGCGCCGTCGAAATCCTGCTGGGCCCAGGTGCGCACAATCCCGCTCAGGAGATTCGTTTGCTGGCCCCCGGCAGGCATTTGCTGGGCCCACGCCAGGGCCGCCGACACGTCTTTCTGCGCCCATTGCTGGGCAATCACGTCCATGGCACTCGTGCGCAAACGGCCGGCGGGGAGGCTTGCGGCCCGCTGGGCGGCGGCCTCCGGATCGCGGGAGGCCCAATCGCTAAAAATGGTATAGGCGAACGATCCGCTCCGGGCTCCAAGTGCCAGCGAGGGATCGCTCTGGATCATGGCCAGCGCCTTGTTGGGATCGTCCTCGGCGACTTTGCTCAGGATCGCCTGCTGGCCCTGCGTCTTCAAATCGCCGCCGGGCAACTGGTTCACCCAGGCCTGCGCGCCGGTGAGATCCTTTTCAGCCCAGCCGCCCACGGCCGCGAGGATGGCGCTTTTCCGCTGCTGCTTGTCCGTCAGCCCCTGGGCGTAATCCATCGCCGCCTTCGGGTCCTCCCCGGCCCACTGGCCGATGACCGCGCTGAGCAGGAACGATTTGTCGGGCACATTGCCGAGCCTGCGCACGGCTTCCGCAGCGTCGCGCCCATTGGCGGCGCTCACTTCCTCGGCAAGCTGGTAGAATTTTCCCCAGCGTTTGAAACGGTTGTGTAATTCAAACGCACTTGCGAATTTTTCGGTGAACGTTCCGGTAGTCCCAGTGCCGTTGGCGGCGGTAGAGGGAAGTGCGGTTGCGGCTCCCGTGTGATCGTCTGGTGGTTCAGCCGCCGTGGCGTGGGCCGCCCCGGAGGCCGCGCCCGGCTTCCAGATGACGGTGGCCGCCATGCCCGAGAGAAAGGCCGCGGCAATGAGGGTGGTCGCTATTCCTGTTTTCATGAGGGGTGTCCGGTTGATCGTTTTTGCGGCCCAACTACGCCTTCAGAGGTCGTCATCTCTGACGCTGGCGAGCGAGCCCCGGGCCATTTGAAAATTGCCCGGGAACCCATGGAACACCACGGTCGTGCCGGTTTTATCTTCCGACGGAGGGGCGGGAATTCGACTGGCACCGGAAAGGGAAAACGGAGCCCCGGCCGGACCCGCTGAGAATCCAGTCATTGCCAGCACCATTTCTGCACCCCGTTGCATGCGCCCTTATGTCACACGCGGGTGCCGGGAGGCAAGACCGCGCTTTTCGGGATGATGATAATCCCGTCGCGCACGTAGAAGTTTTCCCCGTCGAAGTTCTTCGGCTTGCCCTCCGGCGAGATCGTCACGTTGTCGCCGATGTGGGCATTCTTGTCGATGATCGCATTTTCGATATGGCAGTTGCGGCCGATGCCGAGGCGTACGCCCTTGTGCTCGCGCGCGTCCTTGTCCACGTCGTAGAAGTCCGAGCCCATGATGATCGTGTTGCGAATCGTCGAGCCGGCGTCGATGAAACTGCGGATGCCGATGACGGCCCGCTCGATCGTGGAGTCGGTGATCACGCATCCGTCGGAGATGATGGCCTGGCGGATGGTTGCGCCATTCACCTTGCTGGCGGGCAGGAGGCGCGCGTGCGTATAGACCGGCGAGAGCGGATCGAAAAAGCTGTAGCTCGGCACCGTCTCGGTGAGGTTCAGGTTCGCATCGAAGAAGGCGCGGATGGTGCCGATGTCCTCCCAGTAGCCCTGGAAGATGTAGGCGCCGACCTTGTATTTCTCAATCGCGGAGGGGATGACGTGTTTGCCGAAATCGACCAGATCGTTGTCCAGCGCCTCGATGAGCGCCTGGCGGTTGAAGATGTAGATGCCCATCGAGGCTTGATAGAGATTCTCGTCCTCGCCCTTGCCGAGTTCGCGCAGCAACGGTTTGGGAATGGAGAGTTCGTCGAGCAGTTCGGGCTGTTTCGGCTTTTCGACGAAGCGGATGATGTGGCGGTCCGCATCCGTGTGCATGATGCCGAAATCTGTCGCCGCCTCGCGCGACACCGGGATGGTGGCGATGGTGATGTCGAGCTTCCTTTCGATGTGATCCTTCAGCAGGGTGCGGAAGTCCATGCGATAAAGCTGGTCGCCGCTGAGGATGAGGTAATATTCGTAATCGCGCTGGAGAAAGTCGCGCATGTTCTGCCGCACCGCGTCGGCCGTCCCTTGGTACCAGTGGGCGCCGGTGGGGCGCTGCTGGGCGGCGAGGATTTCCACGAAGCTGCGCGAGAAGTGGTCGAACTTGTAGCTCGCCTGGATGTGCCGGATGAGCGACGTGCTGTTAAACTGCGTTAATACATACATGTGGCGCAGTCCCGAGTTGATGCAGTTGCTGATCGGGATATCCACGAGGCGGTACTTGCCACCGAGCGGGACCGCAGGCTTCGAGCGGTCTTTGGTGAGAGGGAACAGGCGCGTGCCCGCGCCGCCACCCATGATGATGGCGAGGGTGTTGCCGAGGAAGGGGGTAGAGGTGATGGAGCTCATGAACGATGCAATCAGGGAAAAAGGGTTGAGAACTCATCTTGCACACGCCCGCGCGCCGAAGCGAAGCCTTTTTCTCTGAAAAAGCAGCTTATTTTCTGGCGGTCTTGATGGCCGTCTCAGCCGCGCTCAATACTTTTGGTCGCTGCCGGGCGGGATGGTCATTAATGGGTCATTGGACATTCGGCCTTGGTCATTTTCTCCGTCTAAATTACACCTTCGCAACCCAAGTATCTCGGTTGCAGCGAGGCACAGAGTCTGTCAGGTTGGAGGACTTATGTGCGGAATTGTAGGCTATATTGGCAAAAATGAAGCGGCTCCCATCCTGCTCGACGGTCTTCGGAGACTCGAGTACCGGGGCTACGACTCGGCGGGCGTCGCCACGCTCGATCATGGTGCGATCGAAGTGCGCAAATGCATCGGGCGCATCGCCAATGTCACCAGCCTCGTCAAGGAGCGTCCATTGCACGGCACCATGGGCATCAGCCACACCCGCTGGGCCACCCACGGCGGCGTGACCGATGAAAACGCCCACCCGCATTTCGACCAGAGCGGCAAGCTCATGCTGGTGCACAATGGCGTGATCGAAAATTACCAGGCGCTCCGTGAGGATCTCATCCGCGAAGGCCACGTCTTCAAATCGCAGACCGACACCGAGGTACTCGCGCATCTGGTGGGCAAGTTTTACGATGCCGCCGGGGGCGAGCCTTCCAAGGCCCGTCTGCTCACTGGCCTGCAGCGGGCGCTCAAGCTCGTCATTGGCACCTATGGCATCGGGATCATGCACAGCGATCTGCCCGAGTGGATTTTCGGCGCGCGCCGTGGCAGCCCGCTCGTGCTCGGCATTGGCAAGGGCGAGAACTTCCTCGCCAGCGATGTCAGCGCGATCGTCGCCCACACCCGCGATGCGGTTTACCTGAACGATTACGACATCGCCTGCCTTTCCCGCGACCAGTTCGAGATCATCTCGCTGCTCGGCGGCGTCCCCGGCTTCGAGGTGAGCAAGGTGGAATATACGGCCGACGATGTGAGCAAGGGCGACTACCCGCACTACATGCTCAAGGAAATCTACGAGCAGCCCGAGACCATTCTCGACGCCATGCGCGGCCGCCTCTCCCGCGAGGAGGCCACTGCCAAGCTCGGCGGCCTGGATATGACGCCGAAGGAGCTGCGCGAGATCGACCGCATCATCCTCACCGGCTGCGGCTCCGCGCACCATGCCGCGATGGTCGGCGAATACATCATCGAAACGCTCGCCCACATGCCGGTCGAAGTGGAGTTCGCCAGCGAGTTCCGCTATCGCAACCTCCCGCTGCCCAAGGACACGCTCGTCTTCTGCATCAGCCAGAGCGGTGAAACGGCCGATACTCTCGCCGCGCTGCGCGAGAGCCAGCGCAAGGGGCATCGCACCCTCGGCATTTGCAACAACGTCGGCTCCACCATCGCCCGCGAGAGCGACGGCGGGGTTTACATGCACGCCGGTCCCGAGATCGGCGTTGCCGCCACCAAGTCTTTCACCTCACAGGTGGTGATCCTTACGCTGATTGGATTGCTCTTCGGCCGCATCCGTCACCTCAGCACCAGCGAGGGCCTGCGGATCATCGACGAACTCGAGACGCTGCCCGACAAGGTGCGCCGCATCTTCGAGCAGGCCGGGCACATCAAGGCCGTCGCCGAGAAGTATGCGAAGTCTCATTCCATGCTCTTCCTCGGCCGCCAGTTCAATTTTCCGATCGCGCTCGAAGGCGCGTTGAAGATGAAGGAGATCAGCTACATTCACACCGCCGGCCACCCGAGCGCCGAGCTCAAGCACGGGATCATCGCGCTCATCACGCCCGAAATGCCCAGCCTCTTCATCGCGCCCGAGGACAGCGTGTTCGAGAAAAACGTGAGCAACATCGAGGAGGTGAAGGCCCGCCGTGGCCCGGTGATCGCCATCGTTACCGAGGGCTGCACCAAGCTCGACAAGACGGTGGATGACATCATCACCATCCCGCGCTGCTCCGACTTCCTCTCGCCGATCCTCAGCGTGATCCCGCTCCAGCTTTTGTCCTACTACACCTCGGTCGCCCTCGGCTGCGACGTGGACAAGCCGCGCAATCTCGCGAAGAGCGTGACGGTGGAATAGGTTTGATCGTTACGAATTTCAGCAGTCCCGAAGGGGCGGTCGGATGTTGCCGGTGGTGAAAACCACCGGACTCATCGTTCAATCATTGATGCATCCCGAAGGGCCGCTGGAAAAAAGAAACGCCAGCTTAAGCTGTTTACTCCAACGGCGGAATTAGCTTACTTGGAAGCAACTGCTTTGATGGACAGCAGTCCCATGAACCGCGCAATCAGTGGATTGGGATCGCCTTTGCGCCAGGCCGCGGCGACGGTCCAAGTCGCGTGTGGGTCGGCGATCCGGTAAAACTCGACGCCGGGGAAGCGATTGCGTGCGAACGATTCCGGGATGAGGGAAACGCCGAGCCCGGCTCGCACCAGGGCGAGAATCGTCGTCACCTCCGAGGCTTCCTGCACGATGCGCGGGTGAAAGTGTTGATTTGCGCAAAGCTCCAGCGCGTGCCGGTGCAGGGTCGGTGAACGATCGCGGGAAATGAGCACGAATGGCTGCGCCTTGACGGAGTCGAGGCTGGGTGAGCGCGGGAGGGAAACGCTGCGACTCACCGCCAGCACCAGCCGATCCTGCAAAATGGGACGCGTCTCCAGGCTCTTGACCTTAAGCGAGCGGATAAATCCAATGTCGATGCGGTCGGAGAGCAATTCTTCAATCTGCTCGGAGGTGGACATATCCTTGAGGCTGAGCGTCACCTCCGGGACAGCCTTGCGCAGGCGCACGATCGCCTGCGGCACGATGTCCAGGGTGTGAAAGCCGAAGCCAATCCGCAGCCGGCCGCCCTGCGTCAATTGATGGCTGGTCTTCAGCAGGTCCTCGGCATCGGCCAGCAGCACGCGCGCCTTGGTGAGGAAGGTTCGCCCCAGCGCGGTGAGGCTGGCCCCATGGCGACCGCGGAAGAGCAGGTCCCCGCCCAGCTCGCCCTCCAGCCGTCGCATCTGCCGCGTCAGTGCGGGCTGGGTGAGATTCAACAACTGCGCCGTGCGTCCGAAATGCAATTGCTCGGCGAGCACTACGAAAGAACGAATTTCGCGAAGTTCCATGATTAAAAGTTATCACCGTGATGACAAAATGCCATTGGAGGAATGGAAGCATCCTTCCGACGTTTGGGCATGCAAACAGAACTTACGTCCTACACCGGCCTTGATTCGATGGTGGCTACAAAGCCTGCGCCCAATCCGCAGCGGGCCCGCATCGCCACCTCCGTGCTGTTTCTCGTGGACGGCCTTACTTTCGGAACGTGGGCCGCGCTGATCCCCTGCTTCAAGCAGGCATTTACGCTCTCGGCCGGGCAGCTCAGCGGGGTGCTCTTCGCCCTGGTCTGCGGAGCCTTGGTCTCGATGCCGGTGACTGGCCGGCTCATTGCCCGCTGGGGCAGCAGCCGCACGGCGAGTCTCGCGGCAGTGCTGTTCAGCAGCATGTTGCTGATCCTGGCCTGGGTGCCCGCTTACACGATGCTCATTGCGGCAGCCTTTCTTTTCGGGATTTGGAAGGGCGCGCTGGATGTCTCGATCAACGCGCAATCCATTGCGGTGGAAAACGCCGTGGGGCGGCCGATCATCTCCGGCTTCCAGGGCTTCTGGAGCCTGGGCGGTCTCATGGCCGCCGGGGTCTTGAGCATTTTGCTCCACCATGGATTTTCCTACTCCGGGCTGATGACGGGGATGAGCCTCGTCCTGCTGGTGGCGAGTGGAACCACATTTGGGCAGTTGATTCCCGATGCGCGGTCTTCGGCGAAGGTTGCGAAGCCTTCCGCTCCGACCCGGGCAGGCGATCAAAACGGTCGCTTGTGGCTGCTCAGCGGCCTCGCCTTCCTCGCCCTGTTCAACGAGGGGGTGGTGTTTGACTGGAGTGCCGTGTATGCACAAACCATCGCGCAGGCATCCGTCTCAGCAGCCCCGCTGGCGTATGCGGTCTTTGCCTTTTGCATGGCGCTGGGGCGTTTCCTGGGCGACCGCCTTACCACAAAAATCGGCAGCCGCTGGACGCTGCGCCTGAGCGGGCTTGGTACCGCCGCCGGAATCGCGATCGTCATTTTGATCCATACCTGGACCGCCGTGCTGCTGGGCTTTGCCCTGGTCGGCCTCGGCGTTGCCAACGTGGTGCCGATTCTCTTCGGCGCGGCTGGCCGGACTTCGGGGCAGCACGCGGGAACGAGTGTCGCCACGGTCTCTACGGTTGGTTATTTCGGCTTTCTCGCCGGGCCGCCGGTGATCGGCTTCGTCGCTGCCCAGGTCGGGCTCCCGATGGCCTTTGGCCTGGTCGTGGCTTCGGGGCTGGCCATCGCCATCGTCGGCCTGGGACACTTGCACCGGCCAGCCAGCGTTTCACCGGGCCTCAATTAATGGATCAGTCCATTTTGCCGCTCGTAAAATCGCGGGTGAGACTGATCCATATTCCCAGATCGCGATCATTGCCCATTAGCTCTAGCTCGGAATTGCCGATAGATTATTGGCAACCAACGCGATGGACTCATAACGCAGTCGGATTAGACGAAATTTGTATCGACTTTTTCGGTGTGTTGCACGGAACTCATTTCGTTTAATTCTGATAAAGCCTTATGCGAATACGAACTATCTTGGCGCTGCTAATGTTGTCGAGTTGCGTGGCTCTATGTGGCGAAAGTCGTCAAGCGATCATAGGCATGAGTATCATCTGTGTCCGACCAGACGGCTATGGTCAGCGTTTCATGGTTCCCTTTCATGGCACATTCGGCAGCGGCGGATTACGAATGTGGGAGTTTTTGACCGAGCCCTATTATGCCAAAGGGGAGGATTCAACGGCATTGCGCGACATCAACCTTTTTTCACTATGTAACATTAAGATTTTCGCAGACCGCCCTGAACAGAATCCTGCACATCTTAAAATCGACTTTTCCAGGATGGATATTCCGTCTTCTATTAAGATAACGAAGGAGGAAGTCATTTCCTCCCTATTGGACTGTATTATTTATGCTCAGGTTAATCCTCCGCGCGAGAAGCCGACCGTCACACTGACGGGAAAACCAGAAGACGAAGACTTACTTAAGCGTGCCACCGAGCAATATAAGAAGGCGACGTACTCAAACCCCGTCATTAACCTCAACATTAACCTCAACATTAACATCGACTAATGAAAAATGGGTTCGGGTTGTATCGCCATAGTGAAAATTCTTCAACTCACCTCTTTTAAGACTCGGCGATTCACCTGTACGGTGCTCCCATCCGTCCACGTGCTGCCGACGAGGGTGGCGCGCGGGAATTGCGGCACGCCGCGTTCGTTATTGTGCAGCATGCCGATCACCATCTCGACGGCGGCCTCGCCCACTTCCTCGTTGTGCTGGTGCATGCCGGCCCAGTCCTTGTGATCCTTGCGCCATTCAAGCTGGATCAGCCCGATTTCCTCCGGGACCTTGAGCCCGGCATCGGCGACCCATTGGCGGACCGTGTGATAGAGCGTGAGGATGACGTCCGGTTTTTCCTTTTCCAGCCACTTGTGAAAGATGCACGGATTGGCCTTGGCCTCGGTCACACTATAAAAGGGCTGGACCCGCTGCTTGCGCGGGAGCGCCTGTTGCGCCACCAGCACGCCGGCGGTGAAGCGGCCTTCCACCAGATCGTCGATCACCGCATCCAGCACCAGTCCGGGGCGGGAATAGCCGAGTTGCAGGGCCTTTTCAAAGGCCCGCCGGGCGAGGATATGGTGATCGGTGCTGCAAAATGAAAGCGCCGGATTGCGCGTGCGCACGCCGGTCACGACACAGGGAAATGTTTCCCAGAGCGCGTGGAAACGCTCGGGGAGACGGTTGTTGTTCATCAGGCCGGTGATGACCGCCCCGCGGATGTTTCGCGTCTGCAAAATGCGGATCAGTCGTGGCCCGTCCAGCTCCGGATCGTGGAGCCAGAACTCGTCCAGGCTATAGCCCTGCCGGTTGGCTGCCCGCAGGCAGCCGGCGACGTAGCTGGGGATCGTCGGGTGCTGGCGAAACGCCTCGCGGTCCTTGTTGGCATTGATCAGGGCGAGCGTTGCCTTGTGCCCGACGGTCGCGCCGGTGCGCAATTGCGCCATCAGGTGGCTCACCACCGGGTTGCGGGTATAGCCCAGGCGCTTCGCGATTTCGGCGATCCGCTTGCGGGTGGGCGGCGGAATCTGCGGATCGTTGCGGAGCGCGAGGGAGACGGCATTTTTGGAGACGCCCGCGGCGCGCGCGACGTCGAGCATGGAAACTTTTCGCATGACGGGGGGAGTTTTGATTTTTGAAGCTTTACTGTCAAGCATGCCAGTGGTTTACCGGTCGGGAAAATGCGCTTGTATTAGAAACCCCATGCCATTCTCTCTCGGAGTCGATTACGGAACAAATTCGGTTCGCGCGCTCATCGTGGATACCGCCACGGGACGTGAACTGGGCAGCTGTGTGGTGAACTACCCCAGCGGCAAGGAGGGCATCCTGCTCGATGCCCACGATCACCACGTTGCCCGCCAGCACCCGGGGGATTATCTTTTTGGCGTCGAGCAGTCGGTAAAAGGCGCGCTCGCCCAGGCCGCCCAGGACCCGGCATTTTCGAGCGACCAGGTGATTGGCATCGGCGTGGATTCCACCGGCTCCAGCCCGATTCCGGTGGATCAAAACAATGTGCCGCTCGCCCTGCACCCGCAGTGGAAGGATCATCTCGCCGCCCAGTGCTGGCTGTGGAAAGACCATACCAGCTACCAGGAAGCGGCCCGCATCACCGAGCTCGCCGCGCAACATCGCCCGCAATACATCGCGAAGTGCGGCAACACCTATTCCTCCGAATGGTGGTGGAGCAAAATTTGGAAGTGCTCCAAGGTGGCCCCGGACGTCTTTGCCGCCGCCTATAGCTGGGTGGAGTTGTGCGACTACGTGCCCGCCGTGCTCGCTGGCATCACCGACCCGACGAAGGTGAAGCGCAGCATCTGCGCCGCCGGTCACAAGGCCCTCTACCACGACCAGTGGGGCGGCTTGCCGGACAAGGGATTTCTCACGCTGCTCGATCCCAAGCTCGCCGACCTGCGGGACCGGCTCTACACCGTGGCCAATGACGCCACCGTCGCCGCCGGCCAGCTCTGCGAGGAGTGGGCGGCGAAGCTCGGCCTGCCGGCCGGCATCCCGATTGCCATTGGTGAATTCGATGTGCACTACGGCGCCATCGGTTGCGGCGTGGCCGAGGGCACGCTGGTCAAAGTCATCGGCACCTCTACTTGCGACTGCGCAGTGGTGCCAATGGACAAGGCCGTGGCCGATATTCCGGGCATCTGCGGTATTGTTCCCGGGGCCATCCTGCCCGGCTTCTACGGCATCGAGGCCGGTCAGAGCGCGGTGGGCGATATTTTTAAGTGGTGGGTCGAAGGCGTGCTCCAGGGCGCAGCCTCTTTGCACCGCGAATTGACCGATGCGGCGGCAAAGTTGAGTCCCGGCCAGAGCGGCCTGCTTGCGCTCGACTGGAACAATGGCAACCGCACCATTCTTGTGGACCCGCGCCTTACCGGCCTCATCCTCGGTCAGACCCTCTACACCACGCGCGCGGAAATGTATCGCGCCTTGATCGAGGCCACCGCCTTTGGCGCCCGCGCGATCATCGAGCGCATTCGCGAATACGGCGTGCCGATTGAGCGCGTCGTCTGCGCCGGTGGCATCGCCGAGAAAAACGCGATGCTTATGCAGATCTATGCCGACGTGACGGGCTGCACCATGCAGGTGGCCGGTTCCTCGCAGGCCTGCGCGCTGGGTTCCGCCGTTTCCGCCGCCGTCCTCGCGGGCGCGCATCCCGATTTCCCGACCGCCCAGGCGACCATGACCTCGCTCAAGCCCGGCTCCTACACTCCGAAGCCGGAAAACCAGGCCATCTACAACCGGCTCTACGCCCTCTATCGCGAGGTGCACGACGCCTTCGGCGGCCTGAACCGCAGCGCCGATCTTTCGCAGGTCATGAAGGAGCTCATCCAGATCCGCGAAGAGTCCCACGCCTGATTTTTAGACGTCCAACCCACCCCATGGATCGTCCGCAATGAGGAGAGCACGCGGGTAATAACTATGGCTGGCAACGAATGCGAATGCGCTCGCATCCACCCCGCCCGCCTGGTTCGTGCAGCTCGCCTCATTGAGGGACGGCTTTTTCTCTCCGCCAGAAGGCGCTCATTCTGAGAACTGAACCGGTGTTTCTCGTGACCTGGCTCCAGCCTCGGCGATCCCAGTTCCATTCCGCGCGGCTTGGGCCCGCAGGGCGACGTCATCCGCATTTACAATTATGCCCAGGCAGTGCGGGACAACGGGTGGCGCCCCTCCTTTTCAAGAGCCTGGAATGAATGAGAAATCCGCTCTATTGTTTTCGGGCTTTACGCATGCCGACCAGACTGAAAAAGCCGAGAGCAAGAATTCCGGCTCCGGCGGGAATGTATCCCATCAGCTCGCGGTTTTCGATGCCGGGAATGATCACTGATTGCGATGGATCATCGGGATTATAATAGGCGGAGAATGTTTTTCCGTGTTGCACGATGGCCAGGAGATCAGCATCGACCTCGGGGCTGCGTGATACCGTGCAAAATTCAATGCGACGGCTAGTATAATCCTTGCCAGCGACAGTGTAGTGGTATCGGGCACGGGCGTGTTTTCCAGTTTGCCAGGAATCCAGGATGGCGGTGGTCTGCGGCCAGGAAATGCTTTTCTTGCCCAACTGGGCTTCATGAAACCAGCCGATGGAATACATCACGATGAAGAAGAAAAAGATAAGGAAAAAGATGATGCGCAGGGTTCTATTCATTGCTTTGATTCCATGAGTTTTCGTAGAGCAACTGCTTGATTACGGCAGCACTTCCTCCCGCCCGGCCAGCAGCGCGTCCACCTTGGCCTTCTTTTCGTCGAGGAGGCCGACCATGGCGGCTTCGAGGGCGTCGCAGAGGTCGATCGCTTCGTCGAGACGAGGGAGGCTCAGGTAGTTGGCTCCGGCTTCATAGAGGGCCGGGGCTTCGGTGAGGACGTCGGCGGTGACGATGATCTTGGCGGTGGGGTTGAGCTCGCGGAGCTGGCGCACGAAGCGCTCGTTGGTGGTGCCTTTGAGCAGGGCATTGGGGATGGTGCAGAGGATGATCTTCGCCTGGGCCACGCCCGCGTGCATGAGGGTCTCACGCTGGCTGATGTCGCCATAGATCACCCGCACGCCGCGGGCGCGCAGGTTCTGGAAGACCACGGGGTTGAAATCCACCACGGCGAGCTCTTTAAGCAGCGACTGCTTTTTGCCGCGCACGATTTCCTCCAGCAGCGAGCTGGCGGTGCGGAAGAAGCCGAGCACCAGGATCGCTCCGCCGTGCCCATGCCCATGATCGGCGGCTCCGGCTTCTGAAGCGGGCGATTCGGTATCATTTAAATCACGCAGGCCACAGCGGCGGGCGATGGGAATGACCGCGCGGGAAAGCTTGTTGGATTGCATGATGGCCATCACGCTGAGGGTGGCCAGCAGCACGAAGGCAAAGGAGACCGCTCCCTGCGAATTCGCGCTGATGTGGTTCTTGGCGATGCCCAGCGCGAGCACGACGAGCGAGAATTCACTGATCTGGCAAAGGTTCAGCGACGGCAGGAAGCTGGCGCGAATTCCCTGCTTGAGCAGATAAAGCGGGGTGAAGGTGGTAAGAAAACGGCTGCCGACGGTGAACACGGCAAAAATCAACGCGCCCACCAGGAGGCCGCCATTGGGAATGGGAATCTTCATGCCGAGGCCCACGAAGAACAGCGTCACGAAGAAGTCGCGCAGACTGGTGACTTTGGCGGTGACGTCGAGGGCGTAGGGGAAGGTCGAGATGGAGACGCCGGCAATGAGGGCGCCCATTTCCCGGGAGAGTCCCAGTTGGGAGGCCAGTTCGCCGACCATAAAACACCAGGCAATCGCCCCCACCAGCACCAGCTCGGGTAATCGCGCGATGCTGCGAAACAAATGCGGCAGCACGAAGCGGCTGATCAGCAGCGCTACCGTGAGCAGGATCGCGACATGGGCGAAAGACATGAGCAACTGGCTGATCTGCAGGTTGTCCAGGCTCGGCTGAACGGCGAGGAAGAGGATCACGAACAAATCCTGCAACACCAGCAAGCCCAGGGTTACGCGCCCCGGCAGCGTATCCAGCTCCCGTTTGTCATAGAGGACTTTTACAATGATGACGGTGCTGCTGAGGGCCGCCGCCACCCCGAGATACAGCGCATCCCATTTGCCACCGCCAAGCGGAAAGCCAATCAGCTTGAAAAACAGCACGCCGAGCAGGCAGCCGCCGAGAATCTGCGAGGCCGCGCTATAAAGGATCGGCTTTCCCGCACTCATGATCTTCTTCAGGTCGATTTCGAGACCGATCATGAAGAGCAGAAAAATCAGCCCCAGCTCCGAAATCGCCTCAATATTCTCCGTGGAGGTGATGAGCTTGAATCCGACCGGCCCGAGCGCAAACCCACCGACGAGATAAGCAAGAATGACCGGCTGCTTGAAAAACTGCGCGATGACGCCCAGAGCCCAGGCCGCCACAATGCACAGCGCAATGTCATGTAACAATTCGTGCATAAGCCGCGCATGCTAACGGCACCAGCGGCAGATTGTCCGCTTTAAAAACCGAGGAATCCGCAGAAATATTACAGGAGTGAAATGCGGTGGAGTTTTTGTCCGCGAGATTTCGCAGATTAAAACTTCCAGATTCGTCCTCTGCCTCAAATAGGGCATCTAAAGGATCATCCTTCTCTTCCGAAGAGATCCCAAACTGCCTTTTGTAATCTGCGTTAATCTGCGAAATCTGCGGACAAATAACCCTCTTCGTCAGGCAAGGCACTTCTCGAGCTGGCCCCGCAGGCGGGTGGCATTGAGGTCCTTGCCGATGAAGACGAGCTGGCTCTGGCGGGTTTCCGCTTTGTCCCACAGGCGGTCCCAATAGATGGTGAAACGGTTGTTCACCCCATGGAAGACGGCGCGGCGGGGGTTGCCAGAGATGGAAAGGAAGCCCTTGGAGCGGTAGATTTTCTCCGTCTCGCTAAGCTTTTGCACCAGCGCTTCAAAGTTCTCGATGATGAATGGCTTCTCGAAGGTGAAGGCGTGCGAGACGATGCCGGTGTGCGCACCCTTGTCGAATTCGTCGAGGAACTTCGGGTCGAGCGCGAGTTTCTGGTCGAGGTCGAAGGCGTGCATGTCCAGCAGTTCGCGGAGATTCACCTGCGACTGGTTGGTGCGGAAGATGCGGGCGTGAGGATTGAGGGCGCGCAGTTGCTGCTCCGTATCCTTGAGGGCGGCTTCGTCCACCAGGTCGGTCTTGTTCAAGAGCAGGAAATCGCCCATCGCGATTTGTTCCCCGACGGTCTCGGTTTCCTTGAGCTGTTTGGTGATCTGCTCGGCATCCACCACGGTGATGATGGAATCGAGGCGCACCAACTGCTGGAGCTGTGGGATGTTCAGGAACGTCTGGGCCACCGGGCCGGGATCGGCGATGCCGGTGGTCTCGATGAGCAGGTAGTCGAAGCCGCCGCGCTTGAGCAGATTCTGGACGCCGCGAATGAGATCCTTGCGAATGGTGCAGCACACGCAGCCGTTGCTCAGGGAGACGATTTCCTCGTCCTGGCGGTCCACGAGCTGGGTGTCGATGTCAATCGCGCCGATCTCGTTCACGATCACGGCAAATTTATAGCCGTGCTTTTCCTTGAGGATGTAGTTGAGCAGGGTGGTCTTTCCGGCTCCAAGGAAGCCGGTGAGAATGCTGGCCGGGATGGGCTTGCGGGCGTCGGTCATGGTCGATGAGTCTTCGGTTGGGCGAACAACTTGGCACAAAAGCCACGGATCGGCGGGAAAAACTCCCGAAAAACACTGTCATCCGGGAGTGATCGGTGGCGTTGAAAATAAAACTGGCGATCCAGTTTCCCGAATCGCCAGTAGAAAATAGGGAGTAAACGCCGGTGCTTACTTCTTCTTCTTCAGAAGGGGCAGACCGGTCTTCGAGTTTTCGGACACCTCGTAGCCCGTGGGCACAGCGTCGATGGCACCTTCACCAGCGGTGGAGGCAAAGTAGTAGAGAGTCACTTCCTGGCCGCCTTTGAGTTTCTGATGGCGCTGATGGAGGAAGTAGGTTTTTCCAGATTTCTGGCTGTTTACGCTGAAGGACATGTGGGTTTCCTTTCGTTTAGTGCTAAGGGTTTTTGGATGTTCTGAGTAGGTGAAGGCTAATCCTCGGGGATCGCAGGGGGACTGCGAAGCGCGATTAGATTACGCCAGCAGCCTTGAGCGTGGCATACGCACCGTTTTTCGTCACGGTTTTAATTGCGCGGGCCGTCAGCTTTACCGTCACGTGCTTGTTCAACTCGGGAACGAAAATGCGGCGGGTCTTCAGGTTGGGCGAGAAAGTGCGGGGGGTATTGGCGGTCACGTGCTGACCGATGCCACCCTTTTTCTTCGCGAGACCGCGACGGTGAATCTTGTGCCCCTTGGACGGGCGTGCGTTGGTAATGCTGCAAATTTTCGACATAGTGCGTCTCCTAAAAAGTTGGGCCGGTAAAGTGGCGCACCTCTGTAGGGGGGTCAAGCGGTTTTTTATGGAGGATTTTTGACCGGTCAAGCGGCGTAACGCAGGGAAGGTTCCCCTGCGAAATACTTAAAAGCCGCGAAAATTAGATTCCTTTCGTTTGTTTCGCGTATTTCGAATGGCACCCCCCTTCGTGGGGAATGATCCCGCTGCTACTTGCTCAGCGCGGCCAGGTCGGCCTCGACCATGATGCGCACCAGATCGGCAAACTTGGTCTTTGGCTCCCAGCCCAGTTGCTGTTTGGCCTTGGCATAATCGCCGATCAGCAAATCCACTTCCGCCGGGCGTTCATAGCGGGAGTCGTGCTTCACGTATTTTTGCCAGTCCAGTCCCACGTGGCTGAAGGCGGCCTCGACAAATTCCCGCACGGTGTGCGTCTCGTTGGTCGCCAGCACGTAATCGTCGCCGCACTCCTGCTGGAGCATGCGCCACATGCCTTCCACGTATTCCGGGGCATAGCCCCAGTCGCGCTTGGCCTCCATGTTGCCGAGGAACAGGGCCTCCTGCTTGCCGAGGCGAATCGCGGCCACGGCGCGGGTGATCTTTCGGGTGACGAAGGTTTCGCCACGGCGCGGGCTCTCGTGGTTGAAGAGGATGCCATTGGAGGCATACATCCCATAGCTCTCACGGTAGTTGACCGTGGCCCAGTAGCCATAGACCTTGGCCACCGCATAAGGCGAGCGGGGCCAGAAGGGGGTCGTCTCCGTCTGCGGCACCGCCTGCACCTTGCCATACATCTCCGAGGAGGAGGCCTGGTAAAAACGGGCCGGAACCTTCGATTCGCGGATTGCTTCCAGAATCCGGATCGTGCCCAGTGCAGTCACGTCGCCGGTGTTCTCGGGAATATCGAAGCTCACGCGCACGTGGCTCTGGGCGCCGAGGTGGTAGATTTCATCCGGCCCGATGCGGTCGATGAGGCGGGTGAGATTCAGCGAATCCGAGAGATCGCCATAGTGAAGAAAAAGGCGCACCCCATTGACGTGCGGGTCCTGGTAAAGGTGGTCGATGCGCGACGTGTTGAACGTGCTGGCCCGTCGGATCACGCCGTGGACTTCGTAGCCTTTTTCCAGCAGCAAATCCGCCAAATAGCTGCCATCCTGTCCCGTGATACCTGTAATGAGGGCTTTTTTCATGTGAGGCGGAGGTTAACCACCAAGCCGCCACGACACCAAGGAAATATGCAAGCAGCCCGGCATGATTTTGGAGAGGGTTCACTAATTTTAAACCGCGGATAACGCGGATGGCCACGGATAAAAAGAAGCTGCTCCGAATTCAGGGGACTAGGACGGGGCTGGCGGTCCCCATTTTCCCTCGTTACCAGGCTCCTGCCTGGTAACGCGATTGTCTGCGAGGCTCAGCCTCGTGTTCGTGCGGCCGCATTTTCTTCGCGGCTTCAATCCGTGGCCATCCGCGTTATCCGCGGTTAAAACCGTCTGTCTTTAGTGCGCTTCGTAGCGAAATTATTGCGGGATCTCGCCAATCGCCGCCCGCTGGAGGGCGATCAACTCGGCCACACCCTGCTTGCCGAGCACGAGCATGGCGTCGAACTGTTCCTGCGAAAACGTGGATTCCTCCCCGGAGCCCTGGATTTCCACGAACTGCAAATCCTCGGTGAGCACGAGATTGAAATCTACGGACGCGTCCTTGTCCTCGACATAATTGAGATCGAGGAGCGCTTCGTTGTTGACCACACCCACGCTGACTGCGGCGACGAGCTTCTTGATCGGGAATTTCGTGAGCTTCTTATCCTCCAGCAGTTTTTTGCAGGCCAGTGCGGCCGCAACGCAGCCGCCGGTGATCGAAGCCGTGCGGGTGCCGCCATCGGCCTGGAGCACGTCGCAATCGATCCACAGCGTCCGCGCGCCGAGCGCTTCCAGATCGATCGCCGCCCGCAGGGAACGCCCGATCAGGCGCTGGATTTCCACACTGCGTCCGTCCAGTTTGCCCTTGGCGCTGTCGCGCTGTTTGCGTTGGAGGGTGGAGTAGGGGAGCATCGAATATTCCGCCGTGATCCAGCCGCCAGTCACCTGCTGTTCCTTCATCCAGCGCGGCACCCCTTCCTCGATCATCGCCGAGCAGATCACCCGGGTGTCGCCAAAGGCGACCAGCACCGAGCCGGTGGCGTGCGGGGCAATGCCCGGAGTGAAGGAAATGGGGCGCAACTGGGCTGGAACTCGACCATCGAAACGTGACATGGCGCGCATCGTAGAAGGTGCAGGAAGGACGGCAAGCGCGGAATTTTTCTCCAGATACGCTGCTCTGGGTTCTGTTCACGAATTGGTTCCCATCTTAGTCCCGGAGGGACGTGGAAAATAAGCCGGTGGCAAAAGCCACCGGAATCCCGTCCGCTCAAGATATGCGTCCCGAAGGGCCGCTGGAAAGTGAATGACCGACCTGAGGGCAGGCTTTCCGCCGGTCCTTCGGGGTGGATGATTTTGTGGGATCGTAAACCGGGGGGGGCGCTTCACCACCAGCTAATTTTCCACGTCCCTCCGGGACTTCGACAAATCGTGAACACGGCCTAGATAAGAATAGTGCCCGCGCTTGACGCCTCCTCCTCTTCCCGGCGAAATTGCTGGCATGTCCGATCGCGTCACTACTCACGTTCCCGCCACCACTGCCAATCTCGGGCCCGGCTACGATTGCCTGGGCGTGGCGTTGATGCTGGGCAACCAGGTGACCGTTTCGCGCGTGGCGGTGCCGGTGGAATTGCCGCCGATTGTGGAGCAGGTGGCGGAGGCTTTTTTCAACGCGTCGGAGGTGGGGCGCTTTCCGTTCGATTGGGAAATCGAGGGTGAGGTGCCGCAATCGCGCGGGCTCGGCAGCAGCGTGACGGTGCGGCTCGGGGTGCTCTCGGGGCTGAATGCACTTGCGGGCAGCCCGCTCAGCAAGGAGCAGCTTTTTGGCCTCTGCGCGCGGCTGGAGGGGCATCCCGACAATGCAGCTCCGGCGGCTTTTGGCGGGTTCACGGTGGCGGGCGGGGAAAGCATTTCGCGGTTCCCGGTTTCGCTGGCCTTGGAGTTTGTGCTATTGATTCCCGATTTCGAAGTGGCGACGCCGGATGCCCGCCGGGTGCTCCCCGCGCAACTCGACCGGCTGGCGGCCGTGGCCAGCGCCGCGAATGCCTGCCGCATCACCGCTGCCTTTGCCACGCAGGATTATGAGAAACTGCGCGGAGCCTTCACCGATCACTTTCATCAGCCCCACCGGCTGCCGCTCATCCCGTTTTTGAACGACGTGATTGCCGCCGGGGAAAGCGCCGGGGCCCTGGGTGGCTTCCTCAGTGGCAGCGGCTCCACGATTTGCTGTGTGACGTTGCAAAACGCGCAGCAGGTGGCGATGGCGATGCTGGCCGCGAGCGGGCAGAAGGGCGCGCGCACGATCATCACCCAGGCGGACAACGGAGGGGTGGAAATTAAAATTCGAGCGTAGCGAGAAGCCGTGGGATGCCTGGGCGGCAATTAAGAAACTGATCAGCAGCTCCGCCGCCAAATCGATCTTTTAACTTTTCATTTTTAACTTTTAACTTCTCCGCATGCGCCGCTGGCTGGAACAGCTCGAAGAGTTTGCCATTGAGGTCATCATGGGCCGGGCCCGGGGGAAGCGCGCCGCCATGCTGCGCACTGTGCTCTACTCGCTGTCGCACCTCTATGCGGCCATCGTGAGCCTGCGGCTGACGCTCTTTCGCAAGCGCATCTTTCGCGAGAGCACGGCGGGGGTGCTCGTGATTAGCATTGGCAACCTCACCGTTGGGGGCACGGGCAAGACGCCGGTCGTGGAAAAGTTCGCCCGCACCCTGCAGGCGGGCGGGCGGCGGGTGGCGATTCTCACCCGCGGCTACAAGAGCAAAAAGCTGCCGCTGTTAAAACGCTGGCTGGCCGCGCTGAAGGGACGGGGCGAATACAAGCCCCGCATCGTCAGTGATGGTCGCGCCATCCTGCTCGATTCCCGGATGGCTGGTGACGAGCCCTACATGCTGGCGGTGAATCTCGAAAACGTGATCGTGCTGGTCGATAAGAACCGCGTGGCGAGTGCGCATTACGCCGTGGAGAAAATGGGCTGCGACACACTCATTCTCGACGACGGCATGCAGTATCTCAAGCTCAAGCACCGGCTCGAGGTCTGCCTCGTCGATGCCCAGGCCCCGTTTGGCAACGAATACATGCTGCCGCGAGGGACGCTCCGCGAGCCGCCGGAAAATCTCCGTCGCGCCAGCACCATCTTCATCACCAAGTCGCCGCTGGAGGGCAATGCGGAGCTCATCCAGCGCATTCGCCGCTACAATCGCACCGCGGAGATCATCGAGTGCCGCCACCGCCCCGTGCATCTGGAGCATGTCTATACTGGCGAAACGGTGCCGCTGGAGTGGCTCAAGGGTCGCCATATCGGCGTGCTCAGCGGGATTGCGCAGCCGGGCAGCTTCGAGGCGTCGCTGAAAAAGCTTGGCGCGAAAATCGAATACGCCCGCCACTTTGCGGATCACCACCGGTTCAGCCATCGCGAGATCGAGAGCGTGATCGCCCGCTGCCTCCGTCGCGATCTCGATGCGATTCTCACCACCGAGAAGGATAGCGTGCGCCTGCCGCGCGTGCCCGATTTGGAGCGCCCGATTTACTTCCTGCGGGTGGAGATCGAAATCCTCAGCGGCCACGAGAGCTGGGAAGCCCTCGTCAACCGCATCTGCCTGCCGCAACCGCTGATGGAGCCCGAGCGCTTCTACGCGTGATCAGGCGTTTTGCAGGATTTCAATAACGCCCTCGGTATCCGTCAAGTCATCGAGCAGGATGTCGGGATGGCAGGCGGCGAGTTCCTCGCGAGTGTGGATGCCGGTGCAGACGGCGAGCGCTTTGGCCTGGATCGCGCGGGCGCAGGCGATGTCGTGCGGCGTGTCGCCGAGGATGATGATGTTTTTCGGCGCGAAGGCGACCCCGTGTTTTTCCTGGGCGCGGCTCATGGCAAAAGGCCCGAGTTGGTTGCGTTCGTGATGGTCATCGGCGAAGGCGCCGAACTCGAAGTAATGCCAGATGCCGTAGTGCGAGAGCTTGATCTCCGCTCCGCGCGAGAGATTGCCGGTCAGCAGCGCCACCACGAACTCCGGGTGCTGCTTGAGCTTCTCCAGCAGCTCAATGACGCCGGCAAAGACCTTGCCGGGATGGTCTGGCAGCAGGTGCGAAAGGTGGTGCAGGTAGCCGTCGTAGAATTTGCTCAGGTTTTCCGGCGTGGGCTCAATCCCGTGGGCGGCGAAAATCTGGCGCGCGATCCCGGCGTCGGTGCGGCCGGCCAGTTCGATGTGCTTGAGATCGTTGTCGAAGCCGAAGCGGTCCTTCAGCGCAATGCTCAGCGCGACCTTGCCGGCGTGCGAGGTGAGCAGGGTTCCATCGATGTCGAAAAGCAGGAGTTTGGATTTCACAGGTGGCAAATAGGTTCAGGTGTGGCCGGTGGTTTTTTGGACACGGCGGGTCCGGCGGTCCATCTTCACCACGAACAAGAAACAAGCAACCAAAACACGGGTCAAATCGCGGAACCCGCCTCTGCCTATCCCGCCTCGATTCCGTCCGGTAAAGAGTTCCAAATGCGGCCTTGGTTTCCGGCCCGGGAGTGATTAAACAAGAGCCATCATCGTTTCCAAATGATTCCCATGCGCGTGCTGTCCAAGCTGTTCCTTCTGCCGTCGGTGATTGGCGTGCTCGCCTTTACCGGCTGCCATCGCGGGCCCGACAACCGCGTGCAGGGCTACACCGAGGGCGAGTATCTTTATATGGCCTCGCAAATTGGCGGCTCGCTGGAGAAGCTGGCGGTGGAACGCGGGCAGCGCATCAAGCAGGGGGATTTGTTGTTCGAGCTCGACCGCACGTCGGAACTTGCCAGCCGCGATGCCGCCCAGCGACGGCTGCGGGAGGCGATGGCCCGGCTGGCCGATGCGCAGAAAGGGGAGCGTCCCACGGAACTGGCCCAGCTCGATGCCCAGTTGAAAAAAGCCCGGGCCGCCTTGCAGCTTTCCATTCAAAACTACGACCGCACGAAGAAGCTGTTCGACAGCGGCACGGCGGCCCGTTCGGACTTCGATGCGGCGAAGTCGCAGCGGGAGCAGGATCAGCACGCCGTCGAGCAGGCGCTCCAGCAGTTGCAGACCGCCCGGCTGGGCGCGCGCACGGATCAAGTCGTCGCCGCCGGGGAGGAAGTGAAGATGGAGCAGGCCAATCTTCGCAACGCGCAATGGAGCGTGGACCAGAAGACGCAGACGGCGCCGAAGGATTCGCTGGTCTTTGATATTTTGTATCGCCCCGGCGAATACGTGGCTGCCGGGCAGCCGGTGGTGATGCTGCTCCCGCCCGAATATATCAAGGTGCGCGCCTTCGTGCCGGAGGAACTGGTGGGCCGGCTCCAGCCCGGCGACAGCGTCCAGGTGCATGTGGATGGCGTGCCCACGCCGTTCAGCGGCAGGATCCGCTATATCTCGCCGCAGGTGGAGTTTGCGCCGCCGGTGATTTACAGCCGCGAACTGCGGTCCAAGTTCGTGACCATGGTGGAAATCCGCTTCTCGGATGAGGATGCCCGCCAGTTGCATCCAGGCCAGCCGGTGGATGTGGACCTGCCGCCGCCCCCGCGATGAAGGAGGATCTGGCCATTGATGTCGCGGGCGTGACCAAGCGCTTCGGCGACCGCACGGTCGTCAACCGCATCGGCCTGCAAGTGCGCACCGGGGAGATTTACGGTTTCCTCGGGCCCAACGGCAGCGGCAAGACCACCTTCATCCGCATGCTCTGCGGCCTGCTGCGGGCCGATGAAGGGCATGGCACCTGTCTCGGGTACGACTTCATTGCCCAGAGCCGGGAGATCAAGCGGCACGTGGGTTACATGACGCAGCAATTCAGCTTCTACACCGATCTGAGCGTGCGGGAGAACCTCGACTTCGTCGCCCGCATCTACGACATGAAGAACCGGCGCGAAGCGGTAGATAAAAGCATCGAACGGCTCGGCCTCGCCGGGCGCGACCGCCAGCTCGCGGGTGAGCTCTCCGGCGGCTGGAAGCAGCGGCTTGCGCTGGCCGCCTGCCTCATTCACGATCCCCAGCTCCTCCTGCTCGACGAGCCGACCGCGGGCGTGGACCCCAAGGCGCGCCGCGATTTCTGGGAGCAGATCCACCAGCTCGCCGCCGGCGGCCTTACCATCCTCATCACCACGCACTACATGGACGAGGCCGAGCGCTGCCACCGGATCGCCTACATCTCCTACGGCAACCTGCTGGCAAATGGCACGGTGAAGGAAGTGATCCAGCAGGCCAATCTGCGCACCTGGGTGGTGAGCGGGCCGGATCTCCCGGCGCTTTCCCTCGCGTTAAAAAAGCAGCCCGCCATCGCGCAGACGGTGCCCTTTGGCAATACCTTGCACGTGAGCGGGGCCGCTGACGCCCCGGTGGAGCAGGCCTTGCGGGCAACCTGCTCGCCGCAGCACGAGTGGCGCGAAATTCCCAGCGGACTGGAGGATGTTTTCATCCACCTGATGGAAGCCTCGAAGGACAATTTTCGGGAGAAGACATCATGAACTTCGGCGACCGCTTTTCCTTTGCCCGCTTCGTGGCAGTGATCGTGAAGGAGTTCATCCAGATGAAGCGCGACCGGCTCACCTTCGCGATGATGATCGGCGTGCCGCTCATGCAGCTCATCCTCTTCGGCTTCGCCATCAACTCCGATCCCCGGCATCTGCCCACCGCCGTGCTGCTGGCCGATCGCGGCCCCTTCGGTCGCACGCTCATCTATGCCCTGCATAACAGCGATTACTACGACATCGTGCGCACCGTTTCGTCGGAGGACGAGGCGCGCGAACTGCTCGAGCGCGGCGAAGTGCAGTTCCTGCTCAATATCCCGGAGGATTTCACGCGCCGGATTGTCCGTGGCGAGCAGCCCTCCGTGTTGCTGGAGGCGGATGCCACCGATCCCGCCGCCACCAGCAACGGCATCGCCGCCGTAAACCAGGCCTTCGCCACCGCACTGACGCATGATTTGAAAGGCCCGCTCGCGCATCTCAACGCCACCGCGCCGCCGCTCGATCTGCGTCTCCACGCGCTCTACAACCCCGAGGCGATTACCCAGTACAACATCGTGCCCGGCCTTATGGGCGTGGTGCTCACCATGACGATGGTGCTCATCACCGGGCTCGCCATCACCCGCGAGCGCGAGCGCGGGACGATGGAGAATCTGCTTTCCATGCCCACGCGTCCGCTGGAGGTGATTGTCGGGAAAATCGTCCCCTACATCGTGGTGGGCTATATCCAGGTGACCCTGATTTTGGTCGCCGCGAAACTGCTCTTCGATGTGCCGATGATCGGCAGCATTCCCCTGTTGCTCGCCGTCATGTTCGTCTTCATTGCGGCGAATCTCTGCGTGGGCATCACCTTCTCCACCGTCGCGAAAAACCAGCTCCAGGCGATGCAGATGTCGTTCTTTTTCTTCCTGCCTTCGATCCTGCTTTCCGGCTTCATGTTTCCCTTCCGCGGCATGCCGCTATGGGCGCAATGGGTGGGCGAAATCCTCCCGCTCACGCACTTCCTGCGCATCGTGCGCGGCATTTTGTTGAAAGGAAACGGCCCCGCGGAAATCGCGCAAAACCTGGCAGAGATCGGCCTCTTCCTCGCCATCGCGCTGACCGTCGGCATCAAGCGCTACCGGCAGACGCTCGATTGACCTGCTCCAGATTCATCTCCCGAAAGCCTATTGCGACCGTGTCATAAAATCGTAATCTAAACGTAATCTATACTTGAATGATGGACTTTTGATGATTACGTCCCTCTATCACTCATGGAGCAGTTCAGTTCATCGGAAACCCACTTGTTCATCCTCTGGCAGCATGCGCGGAGCGAGGAGACCCGGATTTTGCAGGATATCGGGGGGCGGTTTGAGATCGTGGCGGTGCGCGAGGTGCATTGGAGCCGCGTCTCGGAGAATTTCACCCGCTTCTATGGACAGAAGCTGCCCCCGGGTTCGTTCAAGGAAGAGCATTGCGGTGGCGGTGCCTTCCTGGCCGTGATTGTGCGCGACCGGCACCCGCTTTATGAAAATCGCCTCACCTCCAAGGGCGAGCGCCTGGTCAATGCGAACTTGTTCGATGCCAAGCAACGCTATCGCGAATGGACCGGGGGCGGGCATCGCGTTCATGCGACCGATTCCGAGGCCGAGACGCGGCACAATCTCGCCTTGCTCTTTGGGGTGAATCTCGCCGAATTCACGGCCGCGCATCCGCATCCCTGGAATGGGGGCGTTGAGACCGTGCGGGCCGATCTCGCCGGGGCGGGGGGCTGGACCAGCCTGCGCCAGCTCTTCTCCACGCTGAACGCCACGATCAATTATCTCGTGCTGCGCAATTTCGAATGGCTGCCCGATCAATTTGCCACCGAGGAGCACGGCGACATCGATCTGCTGACCGACTCGCTGGAGGAGATGGTTTTCCTCACCAATGGGCGCAAAGTCTTCCCGGGCCCGAATCGCGTCCATTACGCCGTCCCGATTGGCGGCGAGGAGGTGCTCTTCGATTTCCGACACTTCAGCGATCACTACTACGATACCACCTGGGAGAAAGCGATGCTTGCGAACCGGCAATGGCACGAACGCGGCTTTCCGGTGCTTGCGCGGGAGGATTACTTTTACTCGCTGCTCTACCATGCCGTCGTCCACAAACCGCAGATTGCGCCCGACTACGTGGAAAAGCTCACCCGGCTGGCGCGTGAATTGCGGGTGCCCCATACCGAGTCGGCGGATTTTTCCCATGCTCCGGAGTCGAAGCGGTTGCTGGATTTTTTCCTCAAGCGCAAGGGCTACTTCTACGTGCGGCCCAAGGATCAGTCGGTCCAGTTCAACGACGTGCTGTTGCTCTCGCAACGACCGGCCGTGGTCGAGCCGGAGGCGCTGGAGGCCCTGCCCTTGTTGCGCCCGCTTCCCTCCCTGCTTTCCGCCCGCAAGCTCGTCGAGCACGAGGGGCGCGCCTGGTTCAGCGCCGTTTACGACGACCGACAGACGATCATCAAGCAAACGACCGGGGATCTCGCCTGGCGGGATGGGGCGCTGTTGCGCAAGCTGGACGGCCCCAATTTTCCGCGCGTGCTCGAGGTGGGGCAGGAAGCGGGCTGGTCATGGGCCGCTTTCGAGCGCGTGGAGGGCCGTTCGCTGGTGGACGTTCTGCCCAAGGTGGGGAAAACCCCTGCCAAGCTCGCGCAGTTTTTCAAGAAATGCCTGGGCATTCTCACTGCGTTAAAGGACGCCGGGATCACGCATCGCGATATTCATCTTCATAATTTCCTCATCCGGGAAGGTCACCCCGTGTTGATTGATTTCGGCTGGGCCGTTTCGGATGATCTGCCCTGCTTCACCCCGCAGGATCTGGGGGATGCGGGTCGCCCGCCGGATGGAAGCTTTTGCGACGTTTACGCGATGGGCCAGGTCTTCGCCGCGTGTGTGCCGCTGGGCAGCCATTTGTTTGAGCCCTTGATCAAGTTGATGACCGACCCCAGCGCCCGGCGCCGGGTGACTTCGCTCCCGGTGTTGAAGCAGCTTTTGAAAGGACTCCCGTTGCCCGAGGAATGGCCGCATCCGCCGCTGTTCGCCACCCATCGCCGGGAGGGCGAAGCCCCGCCGTGGCAGGAAACCGTCGAGCGCATTCTGTCGCGCACCCGTCAGCGCCTGGCAAAGCAGGAGGCGGAAGCCGCCCGCCTCGTGCTCGAGCACGGCCTCGCCTGCCAGCCGCAATCCGTGGAACTGCGCACCGCCCTGGAGGAATTGCTCAAGCCCCTGCTGCCGGTGGCGCACCCAGTTGCGCCAGCTCCGCAAAAATCCTCATCGAGGTGGACCTTCACCGGCTTGCGCCAGCGGCTGGAAAAAATCCGGCGCAACATTTTTCCAACCTCGGCTTCCGCGTAGCGCGGATCTCATTGGGCAGAAATATTACTGCGCCGGTTCCGGCAACGGCACAAACCAGTGCCGCTTGATCGCTTCTTTGCCGGTCGGCGTATCCGCGCACCGCTTCTCGATCGCCTGGTAGAACCGATCCGCCGCCTTGTCATCGCGATCCTTGAGCCAGCAGCCGGCGGTGTTTAAGACGGTGGCAGTTTGTTCGTCGTTGTCCGGCATCAACTGCGCCGCCTTCCACGCCAGCCCCGCCGCATCGTAGCGATAGTGCCAGCGCTTCTCGGGGACGACATGGCTTTGGGCGAGGCGTTTTTTTTCATTGGGGCTGACTGGAACAACCACAGGCTTTTCAGTTTTCAACTCCTCTTCAGTGGTGTTGCCTTGAGCGTCGATCTTATTAACCCATTGATCATCCATGTAGCGGCCCTTTTCACGTTCCAAGGCAATCGGGCTTTGCTCGAATTCGCCATCCAGTCCGAATTCATCTGGGTCGATTTCAGTGCCCATCAATTCCAATCCATTCTTACGAGCAACTTGGGCTGCATTCCAGTAGGCGGTAGCGCGTTCGACTTTCGAGGCGGTATTTCTTGCTGCCATCAAGGCATCAGTATACTGGTCGAGTAGCTTTTGTATCTCGTTAGGAAAATAAGGTCGCGCTTCGTTGTAGCGTTCGAGACGGACAAATCGGCGGGCTAGAAGCCAGCGCATTTGAATAGTATGCTGACCAAAAGGAGATAAATTCCCGTCGAGTTCAAAGCTGCCGGTATCTGAATCCATTTGCAGTGGAGTTGTCTCTCCGGGAAGATATTCCTTGTCCACCAAATCTTGCAATTCCTTCACGGTCAACAATCGTTCTGCAACATAGGCCGCGTCGGCGGGATGGTTGTTTTCGATAAACGAGTGGAAGGCATCGAGGAAATCGGCGCGAGCGATTTGTAGCAGACCTAGATCTCCAGTTATAGCATCCGAGGGAAGGATTTCTCCTTCAACGAGCTGGCGGGACTCCAGCTTTTGGTCCATTGGATAGAGATGAACCGCTTGCGAAAGTTCGTTGGTAGCTTTGGTGAGTTTTCCCACCCGAAAATCAAGCTTGGCTGAAAGCCATAAGGCGGGGGCACTCTGGGGGTCACTATGCTTCAGCCATTGTCTGGCTGCATCGTAGTTTCCTGTGCCGTAGGCCAGCCAGGCCAGCCGGTCGGCATCCTCGACCTTTTTGAGGTGAGCTTTTTCGAGGATGTTGAGCCACCGGGTAATTAAAGTATTGTCGCTGGGGTCGCCTTGCCAGCTATCCATACAGCGGCTCAAAAGATAAGCGGTAATAACTTTGCGTAAAATCGGTTTGCTCGCCTGAAGGACGAGCGAAGAGTCATTATTATTGACTGAATCGGGGGTCTCTGAAAGTGAGGCTTCACTCGCGACGGTTGCGAGTGACTCAATGGCTGAGCGGTCTCCACTCGCGAGCTGCTGCAAATAAAGTTGAGCTGCGATATCATAGTCGCGGCTTTGAAGGTCGCAATAGGCCTCCCATCCCAAGCTAGCCGCAGCGAGTCCGAGTGAATCGGCGAGGCCGTTTCTTGTAAATGAGCGGACTGTGGAAAACCATTTTGCAGCCGCAGCGTAGTTTTTTGCATCAAGTTCGGCGCGCGCGAGCATGTAAGCGGCCCACGTTGAACGATAATGGCGCTCAGCTTTCGGTCGCGCCAGAAGCGCCTTCCATGCGCTCTGAGCATCGGCAGTTCTCTTCTGTTTATAAGCGAGCGCGCCGCGGTGATAGTCGGCAAATTCGCTGGGGAATTCATCCGGAAGAGCGACCCCGGCACTTGGAGCACTATCAATATAGTCTCTTGCGCGTTCATGCTCCATCTTGGCCGTGGTGGAGTCAGAGGGTATAATGATGCCTTTAACGATCGCATCGCTAAAATCAGCAACATCCACCGGGCCAGTTTGCGCTTCGAGATCTGCTGCGTCAGGGGGATTCACCTTGAACTCCACCAGCTGCGATTGCGCGATCTGCTTTACCTCCAGCTCGAAGTAAAACTCCGGTGCTTCCAGAATCATCTTCCCCCCATTATCCAGCAGGCGGTTGGGCAGCCACGGGCCGCAGGCGAGGGTGAGCGTAGGCAGCGTGAGGATGCTGCACACGCCAAGAACGATCCTATTTTTCCGTAAACGTAACATGGAGAGGCTCCGATTTGCTTAACCGAATCCATCCAATAACACGCCGCGTTCCCGGCGACAATCTTTCCAGCGAGAGCTCCGGCGACGCGACAAAGCGGACGCTTTTTTCCCCGGCTTCGGCCCCATAGCCGCCCAGCGCATCGCGGGCTTGCAGCGTGGCCTCCGACCATTCTGCATTCACCACGGCGGGCAACGGCACGTCGTCCTCCCCATCGTTGATCACGGCAATATCCGCAGGTTGTCCTCCGGAAACTTCCACCTTCAGATGACGCGCCGGCACCCGCCCTTGCATGACGGCGGCCAGGGTCGGCCAGCGCCAGTTCATCGTGTCACTCGCGACCGGCAGTCGATACCACACGATTCCCACCAGCTTTTTTGGGCGGTCCTCCCTCCACTGCTTTACCAGGGTCGCCAGCGAAGCCGCATCCGCCCGGTAGGCGCGAAGTTGCGCTCCGGCCGGCCAGTGCGGCGATGCCCCCTCCGAGGTCACCCCCCCCACCGTCCCTTTTTCATCGAACGCCGCGATGCTCGTGTAGGTGGGCAGCGCCACGCGGAAGAAGACGCCGTACCGCGCCGCTTCCTCCACCCACTGCCGGGCCAGCCCCGGGTCACACAGCGTCTGCTCCTGCAGCCCGATTCCCGGTTGCGATACCGAATGCACCTGCAGCACGAAGCCGTCCGAGGCCGCCACCAGTTCCGAAAATCCCCGCTCCTTCAGCCAGCTTGGCAAGGCCGTGAACCGCACCGGAATGGGGCTGGTCGCATTGCGCAAGACCCAGAGCCAGTTTGCGTAGCCGTGCAGTCTCGCGGACGGGCAGTCGAAGTCCACCTGCAATTCCCCCGGTTCCACGCCATTGGCTCGCGCGGCGGAGATCAATTCCCGTGCGTCATTGACGATCTTTTGCGTCACTGGCTCCGCGGGGGCAAAGTTTCCGTTGAAACGATTGATCCGCAAGGCAATGCCGGGCCGGATTCCGCATTCCTTGAAAACATCATACCGCACCGCTGGTCGCACTACTACCGGCTGCGAGCCCTTAAAGGCGATCTCCTCTCCCAGGACTACGATATTCCCCATCTCCTTCGGCGCCTCCCGCACCGCCGTCTCTACCGTCCCATTCCAGGAGCGTTGCCAGAGGTAGGCCTCCTGCAGCATCGGGCCATGGCTGCGACCGCAGGCTGCCAGGAGCAGGCAGAGCAATCCGGCCCACCCTCTATAATTTGGCATCGCGCTCTTCATAAAAAAACAGCGCGCCGGATGAAGGGCGCGCTGTTCGTGTGAAAAATTGAGAGACTCGGTGGGAGGCGGAGCGATTATTCCTCGCCCTCTTCGCCTTCCTCGCCCTCGTCGTGATCTTCGTCTTCGACGTAATCGTCACTTGGCGGCTCGAACTTGCGCTTGCGCTTGTTGGCGGGGAGCGGGGCGAGCGTCATGGTGATGCTCTTGCCCATCTGCTTCGGCTCCATTTCCACCTGCGACATCGTATTCAAGTCGTTCTTCACCCGGTGCATCACGGCCATGCCGAGCTCCTTGTGGGCCATTTCGCGACCGCGGAACTGGAGAAGGACCTTTACCTTGTTACCCTTGTCGAGGAACTCCTCGGCGTGGCGCACCTTGGTGAAGTAATCGTGATCGGAAATGTTCACGCGGAACTTCACTTCCTTCACCTTGCTGGTGGTGTGCTTGCGCTCTTTTTCCTGCTTGGCCAGCGAGTAGCGGTATTTGCCGAAATCGACGATCCGGCAGACGGGGGGATTTGCATTGGGGGCAACTTCGACCAGATCAAGCCCAACGCTTTGGGCCTGGCGAAGAGCATCGGACAACTTCATGATGCCCAATTGCTCGTTGTTGGACGCCATGATGACTCGCACTTCGCGTGCGCGGATGCGTCCGTTGACTCGTATTTGCTGCGTTTGTTGGATAGGGTCGTGTTCTTTGGAGCAGCCACTCCTGGAGCGGGGAGCGTGCTCGGCTTCATCTTTCCATCGCATTTACGTCATCACTACCCTGTGCCGGGCGGCGAGCGGCTCCAAAACACCGTGCTGCGATTGGTTTCGTCACGGTGTCGCAATGCGATTTTATATCGCATCAGTCGTGCATAGTAGGAGAGAAATAGGTTTTCGCAAGGGGAATTTCTCTGATGAACAAGGCGGCTTACAGAGAAGTATGGGTCAGCTTTTGCAAGAGTAGCGAAATTAATGGGGTGATTAAAAGTCGCCACAAATTTGGCTTTTTTTAGCCAATTGCTATCCGCTTTGGTCAGTTGCTCCGCTGGTAATAAAATCTGATTATCTCTTTAGCAGACCGCTTTTCAGAGGCGTGCAACGGTTTGCATAAATCGCGTGCCTCATTCGTCTCTCTTGGCACGGCACTGGCACCTGCGCTGCTCAATGCCCGTCTCGTTGCGGCAATCCCGTCGCAGCGCAAAAAACCAAAAAACATCCAACAAACCATCCACTTATGCCCGAAGTTCCAATCGAAGCTCACAAAGACGGCGATTTCCTCGTAAACTATGAGGAGAAGGTATTTGAAGACGTAAAGGCCGAGCCCGGTGAAAAGGCGCTCGTCACCTTCCACGGCGTCGCTCACGAAGGCTCCATTTCCATCGTCAACACGCTGGTCGCCACCCGTCTCCAGCGCAAAGGGTTTGAAACCTCGATCCTGCTCTACGGCCCGGGCGTGACGCTCGGCTTCCAAAAAGGATTCCCGACCCTCGGTGCCGAGGCTTTCCCCGGCCACCTGTTCGTAAACAAGCGCCTCGTCCAGTTCATGGAAGAGGGCGGCAAAGTCTATGCCTGCCGTTTCTCCACCCAGGCCCTCTATGGCCAGACGGAGAAAGCCTTCATCCCGGGCATCATCCCGATCAACCCGCTCGACGTGCTGGACATCATCCTGCTCCATCGCAAGGCGAAGGCGTTCCAAATCGATACCTGGAATCTGTAATGAAAACGGGCGCCAGAAAAATCCGGGCTGCGGCGGTGCAGATCGCGCCCGATCTCACCACGCGCGAGGGCACGGTGGACCGCGTTTGCCGCGCGGTCGCCGAGGCCGCCGCGCAGGGCGTGGAGCTGGCTGTGTTTCCCGAGACGTTCATTCCCTATTATCCGTACTTCTCTTTTGTGGACCCGCCGGTGAGCGCGGGCCGGGCTCATCTGCGACTGTATGAATATGCCGTGGAAGTCCCGGGCCCCGTCACCCGGCGGCTCGCGGAGGCGGCGGCGATGCACCACATGGTGCTCGTCGTCGGGGTGAATGAACGCGACGGTGGCAGCCTCTACAACACGCAACTCGTCTTCGACGCCGATGGCACGCTGCTGCTCAAGCGCCGCAAGATCACGCCCACCTACCATGAGCGCATGATCTGGGGCCAGGGCGATGGCAGCGGTCTCCGTGCGGTGGATTCCGCCGCCGGCCGCATCGGGGCGCTCGCCTGCTGGGAGCACTACAATCCGCTCGCCCGCTTTGCGCTTATGCAGGATCGCGAGGAAATCCACTGCGCGCAGTTCCCGGGTTCGATGGTTGGGCAGATTTTCGCCGACCAGATCGAGGTCACCATCAAGCACCATGCGTTGGAATCCGGCTGCTTCGTGGTCAATTCCACCGGCTGGCTTACCGACGAGCAGATCGCCTCCATCGCGCCCGATCCCGCGATGCAAAAGGCGCTCCGCGGCGGTTGCTATACCGCGATCATCTCGCCCGAGGGCGTGCCACTCTGCGCGCCGATCACCGAGGGTGAGGGGATGGCGATTGCCGATCTCGACTTCGCCCTCATCACCAAGCGCAAGCGCATGATGGATTCGGTCGGCCATTATTCCCGGCCCGAACTGCTCACGCTGCTGGTGGATCGCACGCCACACACGCACTTGCGTTCCAAATATCCCGAAGACCTCCCGCACCTATCCGAACTCCATGACGACGATGATCACCGAATTCCAAACGGCGTTGCTCACCCGGAAGCAGTTCCTGCTCTCTGAGCTGCAGACGCACGGCTTGCGCCTGCTCGATCCCGCTGCCGGCGCGCCCAGTCGCAAAGGCGGCGCGGGGCCGACCGACCACAAGGCCGTGACCGTGCTCGGCACCACGATCATGGTGCCCGTGCATACGCGCGGCGCGGCGCAGTCGCCTTACGCGGCGGCCGCGCCCGACGCCCAGGGGATCTCCCAGTTGCAAAGCGGGGGGGAAACGCTCTGCGAGATTTCCTTCCCGCCCTCGCCGCGCTTCTACGGTCTCAACACGCTGGACGGCATTCCATATTGGAAGCTTGCGCAGCTTCACTCTCGCGACACCCTCGCGACTACCGTGCTGCAAACCTGCATCCGCTATGGCAACAGCGCGACCAAGTGCCAGTTCTGCGCCATCGGCGAATCGCTGAAGGCCGGGCGCACCATCGCCAAAAAATCCGCCGAACAGCTCGCCGAAGTCGCCGCCGCCGCCCAGCGCCTCGATGGCATTCGCAACGTCGTCATGACCACCGGCACGCCGCCCACGCCCGATCGCGGGGCCGCCATCCTTGCGGAATGCGCGGCCGCGATCAAGGCTGCCACCGGCCTGCCGATCCAGGCCCAGTGCGAGCCGCCCGCCGATTTCCTCTGGTTCGAGAAAATGCGCGCCGCCGGGGTGGATTCCCTCGGCATGCACCTGGAGGCATGGGACGAGGACGTCCGTCGCATCATCATGCCGGGCAAGGCCGAGGTGCCGCGCGCCTTCTATCTCGAAGCGTTTGCCGCCGCCGTCCAGGTCTTCGGTCGCGGCCAGGTGAGCACCTACCTGCTTGCCGGCCTCGGCGATACCGTGGAAAGCCTCCTCGAAGGCTCGCGCACCCTCATTGATCTCGGGGTCTATCCCTTCGTCGTTCCGTTCGTTCCCGTCAGCGGCACCCCGCTCGCCGGGCATCGCCCGCCCACCGCGGAATTCATGCGCGCCGTCCTGCAACCGCTGGGCGAATGGCTCAGCGCCGCGGGCATGACCTCCGAGACCGTCAAGGCCGGCTGCGCCAAGTGCGCTGCCTGCTCCACGCTTTCCACGTTCGAAAAATCCAAAACCACCGCCTGCGCGGCCTGACCTTCTTTCCCATGCCTGCTGCCTATTTCATCGTCGAGTTTCCCGATGGCGCGAAGCGCAACTGCTACTCGCCCTCCAGCGTCATCCACAAGTATTTCAAAAGCGGCGAACAGCTCACCATGAGCGAGTTCCTCAACCGCTCGCGCCTCGGCCTGCACGCCGCCAGCGAGCGCGTCCATGCCAAGTTCGGCTTTCATTGCTCCAGCGCGCAGGACCAGCTCGCGAGCATCGAGGAGTGGGGGAAAGCCTTTCGCCCCGAGGAAGTGGTCACCATCTGCGAAGTCACCGATTGAACCGTTATGAACGAATCCCAAACCCATTACTCCGTGCTCATCATTGGCGGCGGCCAGGCCGGCCTCTCCATGAGCTACTGCCTCAAGCAGCGCGGGATTGATCACCTCATCTTTGAAAAGCACCGCCTCGCCGAGGCCTGGCGCAGCAAGCGCTGGGACAGCTTCTGCCTCGTCACGCCGAACTGGCAGTGCACCCTCCCCGGCTTCGCCTACGCGGGCGACGATCCCAAGGGCTTCATGGTGAAGGACCAGATCGTCGATTACATCGAATCCTACGCCCGCTCCTTCCAGCCGCCGCTGCACGAAGGGGTCGAGGTTTCGCGCCTGCGTCGGCACGACTGCGGTGGGTTCATCGTCACCACCAGCATGGGCGAATTTACCGCCGATCAGGTCGTCGTCGCCACCGGCGGTTACCAGACCTCCTCGCTCCCGCGCTTGAGCGAGCGCTTCTCCGGCGGGTTCAACCAGCTCCACTCTTCCAATTACAAGAACGCCGACGCGCTCCCGCCCGGGGCCGTGCTCGTTGTCGGCTCCGGCCAGTCCGGCTGCCAGATCGCCGAGGACCTTCATCTTGCTGGTCGTTAGGTGCATCTCTGCATCGGCAGCGCGCCCCGCACTGCGCGCCGTTATCGCGGCAAAGATGTTGTCGAATGGCTCCACGACATGCGCTATTACGACAAGCCGATCCACGAGCATCCCGACATGGATCGCGTCCGCGCCAAGACGAACCACTACGTCACCGGTCGCGATGGCGGCCGCGACATCGATCTCCGCAAATTCGCCCTCGAAGGCATGCAACTCCACGGCCGCCTGCTCGAGGTGCGCGATGGCAAACTCTTCTTCGGCACCGATCTCAAGCAGAACCTCGATTCCGCCGACGCCACCGCGGAAAACATCAAGACCGCGATCGACCAGTTCATTGCCGCCAATGGCATCTCCGCGCCGGTCGAGCCGCGCTACACGCCGCTCTGGGAGCCCGCCGACGAACCGCTGGAGCTCGATCTCGCCGCCAGTGGCATCACCACCATCATCTGGAGCATGGGCTACGGCACCGACTACCGCTGGATCGAGCTGCCCATTTTCAACGGGAAGGGTTATCCCAGTCACGAGCGTGGCGTCACCAGCCTGTCCGGCGTGTATTTCATCGGCCTCCCGTGGCAATACACCTGGGGCTCCGGCCGCTTCTCCGGCGTCGCCCGCGATGCGTGGTATCTCGCCGATTGCATCGAAGGCAACGCCGCCCGCGAAGAGGAAAACTACGACATGATCCTCAACGAATGGGCACTGGGGTCCTAGGAAATGGCCAATGATAAATGACCAATGGGGGGAAACCTCGAACGTCGCGCATCCACTATCCGAACCATCTTATGATCCTCGAAAAATTTCCTGAATACCGTGCCCAGGATTTCCTGTTCAAAATCGCCACCACGCCCGATGAACTGCGTGGCTACTGGTCATTGCGAACGCAGGTCTTTTGCGAAGAGCAGGGGATCTTTCACGAGTCGGATCGCGACATGTATGACGAGCATGGCCTGCCGATCATCTGCGCCACCCTCATCGCGGGCATGGTGGATGAAATCGTCGGTGCGGTTCGCATCGACGAACGCCGTCCGCGCATCTGGCAGGGTTCCCGGCTCGCCGTGCATCCCGATTACCGTCGGCTCACCCAATTGAGCCCCAGCGTGCCAGTGCGCAATCACCAGCCCGTCTATCGCGGCCTCGGCGCGCTCGGTGCCGGACTCATCTATAAAGCGGTTTCCACTGCCAACGCCATCGGCTGCGACCATTTCTATGCCGACGTGCAGGAGCAAAACGCCCGCTTCTTCCAGCGCCTCCACTGGCAGCCCATCGGCGAAAAGGAAATGTACGGCCTCCGCCACATCCGCATGGAAGCCGAACTCGACCGCTACCCCGCCGCCCAAAAAGTCGCCTGATCCAATGACACTGCCGATCAGCAGGTTGGTCCACAGATTTCACAGATTTACACAGATTGCTGAAGTGGCCTGTATTTCAATCTGTGTAAATCTGTGAAATCTGTGAATAATCCCGCATGCCTGATGTCACCGAACTTTCCTCATTGATCGAGCGGCTGCGGAGCCATCCCAACGTCCAGGCCAAGCTCCAGATTGCCAGCGCCTATTCGCCCGCCCTCAGCCTTTCCGGCCCGGCTTTGCTTGGCGACGACACGGCAGCCATCCCCGATGGCGACGGCTATCTTCTCTTCGCCGCCGAGGGCATGATCGAGGCTTTCATCGAGTTCGATCCCTGGTTCGCCGGCTACAGTGCCGTCATGGTCAATCTCAGCGACATCGCTGCCATGGGCGGTACTTCCATCGCGCTCACCGATGTTATCTGGACGGCCGATGATTCTCCGGTCGCCCGCGAGCTCTGGTCCGGCATGCAAGCCGCCTCGCAAGCCTACGGCGTTCCCATCGTCGGCGGCCATACCACCCGCTATCCGGTCGAGCGCACTCCGCTGCTCGCCGTCTCCGTCCTCGGCCGTGCCAAGAAACTCATCACCAGCTTCGATGCCCGCCCCGGCGATCTACTCCTCATGGTCATTGACCTTGAGGCCGCCTATCGCGGTGACAACACGCTCTTCTGGAACGCCAGCACCAGTTCCAGCCCGGAGAAGCTTCGCGCCAACCTCGCCCTCTTTCCCCAGCTCGCCGAGGCCGGCCTCGTCACCGCCGGGAAGGACATCAGCAACGGCGGCCTCCCCGGCACCTTGGGTATGCTCCTCGCCACCTCGCGCTGCGGCGCGACCGTTCACCTCGACGCTCTCCCGCGCCCTCACGAAGCCACCCTCGAGCGCTGGCTCCTCAGCTTCCCCAGCTACGGCTACCTCCTCACCGCCCGTCCCGAAAACGCCCCCCAGGTCATCCGCCATTTCCGCGCCCGCGGCCTCACCTGCGCCGAGATCGGCGAAATCAACGCGCCCCTGGAAATGAACTTCACCCTCGGCTCCGAAACCGCCCGCTTCTGCGAAATCAACCCCGCCCCTTCTCCGGCTCTTCCGAATACTTGAGCGGAAAGGGCGTTCGTGATACTTTCCACCCATGAGTCTCTCAGAGATCGAAGCGATGGTCGCGACTTTGCCTGCGGATCAGCAATTGCGGTTGCTGACGTTTCTTGAAAATCGCGTGGGAAAAGTGGAGGGCAAAGGTAATGAACAACCTGCAGTCATCAGCCGGATCGCCGGTTTGCATGCAGACGCCTGGCAGATGGCCGATGACTTTGATGCGGAATTGCCGGATGAGTTCTGGTCAGGGCATGGGGAATAAAATTGTTGCTCGATACCCATGCCTTCATCTGGTGGGACGGTGACCAATCGAAGCTTTCCGCTCGAGTTCTGGAAGCTCTTCGTAATCCCGAGCATTCACTCCATTTGAGTCTGGTTAGTGTGTGGGAGTTGCAGGTGAAGATGCAGTTGGGAAAGTTGTCACTGCGATTTCCGCTGGTCGAGGTGATTCAAAATCAATGCGAGAGAAACGGGCTCATTATCGAAGCCATTTCGTTGGCCGATATCTTACGGTTGTCTTCATTGCCATCAATCCATCGAGATCCTTTTGACCGGCTGCTGGTTTCTCAAGCAAAGCGGGGAGATTTTCAACTGGTCAGCCACGATGCCGTGATGAGCAATTATCCTGTTTCAGTCTTTTGGTAGTTTTTCCTCGTGACCAGACCACGCCTGTTCACGCCATAACTCGCGAGACGCAGCCCCGCCTTCTTCCTTCGTGGTGAATTATCCCCCTTTCACCGTCGGCCCATTGCGCCATACCCCGGGGATCAGCACCTCGCGGGGATGATCCGCCAGCCCGAACTCGTTGTTACGCAGTTTCTGCACCAGCAGGTTGATCGCCGCCGCGCCGACCAGATGCAGCTCCCCGTCGATGCCCGCGGTCAGTCGTCGCTCCCGCTCGGTGCCGTAGAGAAACGCCACGCCCACGTCGCCCGGGACGCGCAGGCCGAGCGCGCCCAGCCATTTGGCGACCGGCTCCTTGTACACCAGCAGCGCATCGGGGCGGTATTGGGTGAACCAGGAGTGGAAGCGTTCCATTTCATCCAGGCGGTCGCTGGTGAGGAAGGGCGGGCACCAGGCCGCCTCGGCGCGCGACCACTGGTCGTCGAGGGCCGCCGCCGACCACTGGCGGCCGATGATCGCATTGTTCGATTCCGGCGCGACGAGGGCCGGGCGTCGATAGCCCAGCTCCCGCAAGCTGCCAAACGCAAGTTTTACATTGTAGAATCCATTGAGATGCACCCGTTCCACCGGCATGTCGCGGAAGTAGGTGCTCAGCCCCACCACGCAAAATTCATTCACCTCCATCGTCGCGGGCTGCTCCACATCGCGGGAAAAGCCGAGCAACATCCCGCGGATGCCGCGCGCCAGCAGCACCTCGCGCAGCCGCGCCCCGTCATGGTTCAGCGCTTCCAGCGAAAAGACCTCCACCTGGTAGCCCAGCTCCTGCGCGCGTTGCTGGATGCCGCGATAATACCAGCGGCACACATCTTTGGCCTGCCAGCCGTCGTGGGGATAATTCGTCACCAGCGCCAGCGTCTCCGGTCCGGCGGACTGGCGGTTGCGCCGCTGGGTCATCAGCGCCTGCACGAGCGGATGGGGCGTATAGTGGAGCTCCCGCGCCGCCTGCTTCACCCGCTCCCGCACCTGCGGCTGGATGCGTGGATCGTCGCGCAGTGCCCGCGACACCGTGGCCACCGAGACTCCGGCCGCCTTCGCGACATCGGACATGCGTGCGTTTCCCTCGTTCATGCGTGGAGGTTTTTACCACGAAGACACGAAGGCACGAAGGAAATCAAAAGGCAGCCCTAAGAAGAAATCGTCGAAGTCACGCGGTTGTAATGTATCGATTTCGCCATCGAAGTCTTATTTCCAAAACTTCGTGCCTTCGTGTCTTCGTGGTGAAAAAACTCTGCTTTATTCCGCTTCCTTGGGTACTTCAATCCGCGGGAAAAGCGGCGTCGGCTTCCCGAGCTGATGCCCATCGGGCAATTTGCCCCAGGTCGCCTCGGCCAGCGTCATCGGCCCGTTCCAATTGAGCTGCTCAAAAATCCCCGCCGCCGCCTTCGGCATGACTGGCGAAATGAGAATCGCGATGATGCGGAGGGATTCAGCGAGGTGGTAAAGGAACGCGTCCAACTTCTCCGATTGAGCCGGATCTTTTGCTAGCGCCCATGGTGCCTGTTCCTGAATTTGAATATTACAAATACGGGCGATCCCCAAAGCCATTTCCAGCGAGCGGCTGATTTCGAATTTTTCGGAAAATTTCGGGTATAGTCGCACAGCTTCCGAGATGTCGTGTTGCTGAAAGAATTCTTGTGCCTGGTCGTCTGGCTTCAAGCGGCCGTCCCTAAATTTCTGAGTCATACTTAAGGTTCGGTTGAGGAGATTTCCGAGGCTATTAGCAAGGTCGCTATTGAAGCGTTCGATCAGTCGCTCCTCGCTGAAATCCGCATCGCGCCCGGTGGCGATATCACTCATCAAATAATACCTCAGCGCTTCCGCCCCGTATTTATCCGCCAGCACATCCGGGTCCACCACGTTGCCGAGGCTCTTGCTCATTTTTTCGCTCTCGCCACCTTTGCCGCGAATGTTCCACCAGCCATGCACCAACAGCGTTGGCATTTCCTTATCCGTAAACCCGAGCGCCTTGAGCATGATCGGCCAGTAACGCCGTGCGCAGGAATGAGGATGTCTTTCCCAATCACATGGACCGCAGGCCATACGTCTTTGAACCGCCAAGACGCCAGGACGCCAAGTTTTTCAGAATCCGCCTCTCCTTGGCGGCTTGGCGACTTGGCGGTTAAATCAGGTTCGTATCCGGCGAAGCTGATGTAGTTCACCAGCGCGTCGAACCACACGAAGGTCACAAAATCAGGGTCGAACGGAATTTCAATCCCCCAGCTCAGGCGCGACTTGGGACGCGAGATGCACAGGTCGCCTTCCAGCTTCTCCACTGCGTTGCGTAATTCCGCCACGCGGAAATCCGGCACCACGAAAGGATTCCCGGCCTTGGTGCGGGCGTCGATGAAATCAAGCAGCCATTGCTTCGGATCGAAATCGAGCGAACCGCCTCTGGTCAGCCGGAAATAGTAGTTCTCCTCCTCACGCTCTTCGACTAGACCCCATTCCGGGCCGAACTGGCCGTCCTCGCCGCGCTCCTTGTCGGTGAGGAACTGCTCCTGGCGCACGCTGTAAAAGCCGCGCTGTTTCTTTTTGTAAATCCACCGGCTGTTGCCCTCCGCGTCCCGGTCGTCCCACAGCTTTTGCAAAATCGCGCGTACGCAATCCTTGTGCAGTTGATCCGTGGTCGCCGCCCAGCGGTCATAGCGAATGTCCAGCTTCTCCCAAAGTGCGAGAAATTTGGCGGTGATCCCATCCACATATTCCTGCGGCGCGATGCCCGCTTTCTCCGCGCTCTGCTGCACCTTCTGTCCATGCTGGTCCACGCCGGTGAGATAAAAGACCTCCGAGCCCTTCAACCGCTTATAGCGCGCAATCACGTCGGCGAGGACTTTCTCGTAGGCATGGCCGATATGCGGGGCGCCATTGGTGTAATCGATGGCGGTGGTGATGAAGAAGGTGCGGGACATGATAATGGAACTGAAGCACGAAACCGTGCCGGTGCATGGGAGATTTCCGCGCCGGGCGCAAACTGCGCGGCGCGGGAAACAAAGGGATTTTCTTAAACCGACGGACGAAAGGAGATTAGTGCGGTGCCTTCACCAGCCGGGTCGCGGTGCCGTCGAGCCGCACTTTCACGCCCACCTCGTGCTGGCCGTTCTGGTCGCCGGGCAGCGGCTCCGACCATGCGACGAACCAGTAGCTGTGGTTGTTGAAGAACGAACTGCGCTCAAGGGTCGCGGAGGCAATGAAAACCTTGCTGGTCAGCCCGCGGTCGGCAAGGGATTTTTCGGCAATGGAAATGGCCTGGTGGATATCCACGGCCGGCGCGCTATCGGCGTAAACTGCCGTGGACGCAACGAGGAGGACGAGGCAGAGCAGGGAGCGAAGGTGGCGTTTCATGGCCGCGATTCAAGCGTATCGCCGCGCAAAATGCAAAAGGCGATTTTGGAGGAGCGGGATCCGATTTTTTGGACCGGATGAACAAGATTTACAGGATGTCTCATTGAGCGTCTGCAAATCATCCTTGGGCGAAGCCCCATATTTCCATCCTGTAAATCCTGTTCATCCGGTCCAAACCAAAGGGCTGTTTGGACTCAATCTTTCTTCACCTTGCCGCCCCAGGAGATGATGCGTGCTTTGCCGGCGGCCGCTTCCGCCTCGGGGATGCGACCGGCCCGCTGATGGCAGATGGAGAGGCTGGTCCAGCCAAACTGGTCGTTCGGCTTCATCTCGACGGCCTTTTCCAGCATCTCGGTGGCTTCGGGATAGCGCTCCAGCTTGAGCAACGCCATGCCGAGCGCGTGCCAGCCATCGTAGAACGAAGGATCGAGCGTGATGCACTGCCGGTATTTCTCCACGGCGGCCTCGAGTTCGCCCATGGCCAGGTCGCCATTGGCATCGTCGAACAGCGCTTCGATCTCCTCGTTCATGGGATCGTCGGCCGGACTAGGAGGACTTCGTCTTGTAGTTCGCCGCTTCGCGCTGGTCATTCAGCCACTGGTCGAAGGCCATTTCCTGCTGCTGTTGCTCATACATCGGCAGCTGGGTGTCCTTGTCCTTGGTGAACTTGGCGGGGTCGATCGGCTCGCGCTTGTCCATGTGGACAATGAAGCCGCCGGTGGCGCTCGGCGTGAAGCTGCTGAGCTGTCCCTCGGCCAGCTCGGCGCTCTTGTAAATGACGTCGCGGGCGATGATCGTCTCATCGGCGGGCGGTTCGGCGATCGAGAAAGTCGGGGCCGTGACCACCTTCAGCCCCAGTGCCTGGGCGGCCTGGGCGAAGGTCTGGCCCTTCTTGATCGCTTCCTCCAGCTTGGCGTGATTTTCCGCCGCCTGCTGGCTCAGATCGTTGTTGGCATGCTCGCTCTTGAGGGCGGTGGTGAGCTGGGCCTTCGCTTCATCAAAGGTCAGCGGGCGGCTCGGCACGATGCCGGCCAGATGCAGCACGTAGAAGGCATCCTCGGTCTGGAGCACGTCGCTGACCGGCTGATCCTTGGTGAGACTGAAGGCGCTCTGGGCGGCGGTCGAAACGTCCGCCAGCGGGGCCGGGGCTTTGTCCTGCGTAAAATTACCGGAATTTTGCACCTTCGCACCGGCCTTGGCGGCGACGGCATCAAACTGCGCGCCCTTGTCGAGCGCGGCCTCGGCAAAGGCCTGGGCCTGGTCGGCCAGCTTCTGCTGGGCTTCCACCCGGGCTTTGTCGGTGAGCTTCTTCTGCGCGTCCGTGAGCTTGAAGACCACGTAATCCACGCTGCGCTGCTCGGGGGACTTCAGCGAATCCTTGCGCTGGTCATAGGCTTTCTTCAAATCCGCATCGCTGATCGTCACCTTCGCTTCGAAGTCGCTCAGCTTGTAGTCGATGAACGAGACCACCATCTTCTGGTTTTGCAGCGTGTAGAGCTGGCGGAACTGCACGACCGAGGCCGGCACCGTCGAGCCGATCAGACTGTGGAGCTGCTTCAGCTTCAGGTCCTGGCGCACGAGCTTCTCCACCTCGTCGCCGGTAAAGCCGAGCGGAGGAAGTTGCTCGGTGAGAAACTGCTGATACTTGCCCGGATCGAAGCTGTTGTTCGTCTGGAAAGCGGGCAGGCCCTTGATTTCGTCTCCGATCTGGTCCTCGGTGGGCTCGATGCCAAGCTGGGTGGCCGAGTGTTCGACGACGATGTTATTCACCGTATAGGCTTCCACCGAGAGACCGCCCTGGGCGGCGCCGAGCTGGAGCAGGTCGTAAAGCCCGAGGCTTTGGGCGAGGCGGGCCTGCCGGGCATAGCGCTCGTAGTCGTCCTTGGCGAGGGACTGGCCGTAGATCGTCGCCAGCGTGCCCCGGCCGATGTTCTGGAACTGCGTGGAGTTGTACAACACCACGAAGGAAATGATGACCAGGATGGTGATCGAAATCATCAGCCACTGCGAATGTTTGCGAAGAATATTGATCATGGGAAAAAGCTGGGAGGGAAAAGCTGACGGATTCGGGATTGATTTCAAGAAGTTCCTTCCGTAATTTGCCGAACCTCTCATGAGATTATCCACCCGTTCCACCCTGCAACCGCTCCTTTTTGGGGCTGTCCTCAGCCTGTTTTCCGTGGCGATTTCCCATGCGGATGACCAGATCGTGCTCAAGGATGGCCGCATCCAGACCACCAAAATCATGGGCACCACCGGCACCAGCGTGCTCGTGCAGGTCGGCGCCGGCACGGCCGGGATCCCGCTGGCGAGCATCGCCACCGTTTCCATGACGCCGCCAGCGGATTTCACCACCGGCCTGCAGGCTTATGCGAAGAAGGATTACCCTACCACCGTCTCCACGCTCACCACGATCATCGGCAAATATAAGGGGCTTCCGGCCCCATGGGTGCAGCAGGCGATGACTACCATCGGCGACGCCTATCTCGCGATGAACAACTTCAGCGCCGCGCAGGTCGCCTACACCGCGCTCAAGCAGGCCTATCCCGGCAGGGCCGACCTGCTGGTCAATGTCGGGCTGGCCCGGATCGACTTCGCCAAAAAGGACTACCATGCGGCGAAGGAAAAGCTCCAGCCCATCGCGGATGCGGCCCTGAAGCAAAAAGACGTGCCGAAGGAATACGCGCCCGCCTACAGCCAGACCTTCTGCCTGCTCGGGCAGATCGAAGAGGCGGCCGGCAACGACTCCGCCGCGCTGGAAAATTACCTGCGCACCGTGACCCTTTATTATAAGGACGACCTCGCCTTGAATACCGCCCAGAGCCGCGCCGATGCATTAAAGGCGAAAAATGTCGTTGTTCCCTGATTAAATTCCCTGAATAATCCCGGTCTCCCTGTCCCACCGTCCATCCACTTAACATGAAATCCATTCGCAGCACCTGTTATCCTGTTCTCACCACGCTCGCCCTGCTGGCCGTTGGCGCTTTGCCCGCCATGGCGCAGGAAGCCACCGGCAGCGCCGCTCCCGCCTCGGAATCCGTCATTCAGACGATTCTGCACGGCGGCCCGTTGATCGTGTTGATCTGGATCGCGATCCTGGTCACCTCCATCACCATGGTGACCTTCGTGGTGCAAAACGTCCTCTTCCTGCGCAAGGACAAGCTGGCCCCGCCCGCCCTCATCGAAGCGCTGCAAAACTCCATCCACGCCGGCAACTACCAGGAAGCCTGGGAAACCTGCTCCGCCAATGACAACTACCTCGCCAACGTGATCCGCCGCGCCATGGAGCGCCTGGGCCGGGGCAAGGAAGCCGTCGAGGACGGCATCGCCGAGGCCGCCCTCCGCGAGGCGCAGGTCATCCGCGTGCGCAACAGCTACCTCTCCGTAATTGGCGTCGTTTCCCCGATGATCGGTCTCTTGGGCACGGTTATCGGCATGTTGAACGCCTTCGGCAAGCTCGGTTCCAGCGGCACCAACGATCCGCGCGGCCTCGCGACCGCCATCGGTGAAGTGCTCATGGCCACGGCGAGCGGCCTCTTCATCGCCATCCCGGCCTTCATTTTCTACTACTTCTTCCGCAACCGCGCGCAGATGTGCATCGTGCACGCCGACGATTGCATCAACGAACTCGTCGCCGAGATTCCCTACGAGGAGCTTCGCGGCATCCGGATCGGCGAGAATTTCCATCCCGGCGTGGGTGGCACGGTCACCGGCGCGGCCCAGTCCCGCAAGGTTTCCGTCGCCCTCACCACCAACTGCCCGGTGTGCAACGGCTCTGTGACCCCCGGCGAAAATCCCTGCCCGCATTGCGGCGCCACGCTCGAGTGGTCCTAGGCCCCGGCTTCTAGCAATCTCCCATGCACAAAGTCACCGCCAGAGATCGCGCCGACCACGAGCGCAAGAATCCGCCGGAGGAAGATCCGGAGTTTCAGATCGCGCCGATGATCGACATTCTGCTCGTGCTGCTCGTCTTCTTCATGTCGATCAGCACCACCGAGGCGTTGCAGCAAAATCGCAACATCCTGCTTCCCGTGGCGAAGGATGCGCGCGATGCCTCGAAGAAAAATCCCGGGCAGGTCATTGTGAACATCACTTGGTCCGCCATCACCAACAGCGGTGGAATCGAAGTGGACGAGGTGAAATACGCCGATCCGTCCCAGATCGTGAGCCGTCTGCAAAAGGCGGTTGCCGCCAATCCTGTGGCCCGTGTGCTCGTCCGTGCCGACAAGTCGGTCCGCTACGATTACCTGCGCACCGTGCTCAAGTCCGTCGGCCAGGCCGGCGTCAGCAACGTCACCTTCTCCGTCGTGGACAAGGAGATGAAGTAAGCCGCCGCATTATTCCCACCTTAGAAATTTAACCCTTTAATAATTCTTAAACTGTTATGGCCGGTTCCGTAGGTTCAGAAGATGGCGACATGGGATTTCAGATCGCGCCGATGATCGACGTGGTCTTCGTGCTCATGATCTTTTTCATGGCCATCACCGGCCAGCAGATCAAGGAAAAGGAACTGGGGATCAGCCTTCCCAGCGGCCGCTCCAATGCCTCCAGCAACGAGATTCCGAAAACGCCGATCATCATCGAGATCGGCGCGGATGGCCAGGTGAGCATGAACGGCCAGAGCTATGGCTCGCCCAGCGACAAGCAGTTGAACGCCCTGCGCGACTGGCTCAAAGGCACCATCAAAAAATTCGGCGACAAAGACCCGGTCATCATCCGTCCCAACCCCGACGCCATCCAGCAGCGCGTCATGGACGTCCTCAACGCCGCCGCCGCTTCCGGGGTGAAAAACCTCAGCTTTAGTTAAACGAGGCAGAGTTATCCGCAGATTTCGCAGATTTCGCAGATTAACGCAGATTTTTAGATGCGAGCCGGTGCTTGCTGAAGTCTGAATTAATAATCTGCGCAAATCTGCGAAATCTGCGGACAAAACTCTGCGCCTTTGTGTCTCTGCGTGAGCATCAAAGCGAGATCCCGCGCACCTTCTGGTAGAGCGACACCGCATAGCTGTCCGTCATCCCCGAGACGAAATCTGTCAATTTGATCAAGCGCTCGTAAGTATTCGTAGAGGGCAGGCGATCGAGACCAAGAAATTGTTTTGGAATGAGACTGAGGAGTTTCACGCTCCGTTTGGTGGCATCTTTTTTGCCCTTGCGAGCGACATCATCGACCGCGTCGTAGAAGATATCGAGCAGGCCACCCAGGACTTCATAACCTGCGGCCTCGATTTCTACGCCCTGCTGGGTTGCATAAATGGTTGCGACGCTCCGCTCTTTAATGGCCTGCAAGGCCTCGGCAGCGGGAATGAGATCAAGTAATTCCTGCTCGAAGGTCCCGGCAAGAATTGCTTCTTCGTGAGCGAGAAAAGTTTCGGCGGCTTGTTCAATCGCCGTTCCGATCGCTCGGGCACGGAGAAAGGCAATGCGATCTTTCTCATCCTCCATCCGTGCGGCAGACCCGCGATTCTTTTCCACGTTGGTAACCTTGATGAAAGATTCCAGTACTTCTTCGTAGCTCAGATGTTTGAGGCGAAAGCCATCCTCGTAGTCAACGAGGCGGTAGCAGATGTCATCCGCTGCCTCGACCAGGAAAGCTAAAGGATGCCGACACCACCAGGCACCAGGAGCCTCACGCTTGATGAGACCAGTGCGGCTGGCAACCTCTTCGAAGAAAGGTCGCTCTGCTTGGAAGAAACCGAACTTCTTCGCGCTGATGCCGGGAAAACGTTTCGAGCCAATAATGGATTCGATGGGATATTTCGTGAAGGCGCCAAGCGTCGCGCAAGTGAGCCGCAGGCCAGGATTATCCGGCATTTGCAGACGGGAGATCACCCGGAACCCCTGTGCATTGCCCTCAAAGTGTTTGAGATCCTCCAGTTGAGCTGCATTCAGTTCCGCATGTGAAGTCTTCGCCACGTTCGAATGGGTGAACCAGTGGCTGATCGCATCCTCCCCCGAGTGGCCGAAAGGGGGGTTCCCCAGATCATGCGCCAGTGCCGCCGCCGAGACGATCGCGCCGAAATCCGAGGCATGAAAATCCGGCGCGAGCCCGTATTTCTCGACAATCGCCGCCCCTACGCGGGCCCCGAGTGAGCGCGCCACGCTCGCCACTTCCAGCGAATGGGTGAGCCGCGTGCGCACGTAGTCATTGTCCGCCAGCGGGAAAACCTGCGTCTTGTCCTGCAACCGGCGAAAGGCGGAACTGAAAACGATCCGGTCCGAATCAATCGTATAGGGGGAACGCGCCGGATCGGAGACGGCTGGCTTGCTCTCGCCGAGCCGGCCCGGGCAAAGAAGCTGCGGCCAGTTCATCATGCGCATGATGATTAACTACGGCGAAGCGTTTGTCCGCAGATTATGCTGATTTTTTTGAAAATAGTTTGCAGCATTGTCTCGCCTTCGGCTCGGCTTCGCAGATTAGCGCAGTTTTTGAAGTCATCACCAACCACGGTGTCATCCCGAGCGGAGCGCAGCGAAATCGAGTGGATCCCGTCCTAGTGGCGTGCGACCCCGGCTGAAATCCACGCCTGCCTCCCAATCTGTGTGAATCTGTGGATAACTCTTCTTTAGTCCGTGTGCCGGCCGGGAAAAGTAAGTTCCGCAATCCCCGATTTATCAAGCTCACCGAGTCCTTCTGCCACCATCCGGTCGTATTGCGCCTTGGTCGCCGACGCCAGTGGCAGCTTCAAACCCGCGCCTTCGGCCAGTGCCAGGGCGATGCCGCTGTCCTTCGCCGCGTGGGCCGCGGAAAAGAAACAGGCGTGATCGCGGTTCTGCATGTCCTCGCCATCAGTTTGCAGCACGCGGGAGTTCGCGCCCGTTTGCGAAAACACCTCGCGCAGGATGCCGAGATCAATCCCCAGCGCCGCGCCGAGCCCGAGCCCTTCGGCCAGTCCGGCGGTGTTGATGTTCATCACCATATTCACCAGCGCCTTCACCTTCGCCGCCGAGCCCGCCGGTCCGATGAAACGCACGGATGCCGCCAGCTTTTCCAAGACCGGCTTCGCCTGGTCGAAGACTTCTTCGCTTCCCCCGCACATCAAGTAGAGCGTCCCCTCACGCGCCTGGGTAATGCTCGACGCCATGCACGCCTCCAGCGAATTCGCGCCCGCCGCCGTGGCCAGTTTCTCAATTTCCACATGAATCTCCGGCGAGACCGTTGCACAGTTGATGAATAGCTTCCCAGTTGCTGCCAGTTGCAGCAAGTTGTCACCCTCCGCCTCGTAGATGGCCCGCATCGCCTGGTCGTCCGTCACCACGGTGATAATGACCTCCGCGCTCGCCGTCACTTCTGCCAGCGTGTGGCAATTTTTCGCGTCGAGTTCCGCCGCCAGCTTCGCTGCTGCCTCGCGTTGCACATCATACACGCCGCCGATGGTGAAACCGCTGTCCTTCAAGTGGCGCGCCATATTCGCGCCCATGCGACCGACTCCGACAAATGCGATGGTTTTCATAAAGGGAAAATGAGTAACCTCACTATCAAACGCCACCCTGCATTCAGCAATCCCAAGATCAGTTTCTTCCGTCTTCTTCTGGCGGTTTAAAGCAACCGCTTCAGACGGAGAGAAAAGGATTGTGCAACCGCTCTTCGCCCACGCTGGTCATCGGGCCGTGTCCGGGGCAGATCACGCAGCCGTCCGGCAGCGACATGATCTCTTCGCGATTGGTGCGCAGCGCATCGGCGAAGGATACCCGGCCGCCACCCATCGAGCCCGCAAAGATCGCGTCGCCCACGACGGCCACCATCCGCTCCAGCCCGCTCACCACATAGGTGATGCCTCCTTCGGAATGGCCCCAGGTGAGCCGCGTGTTCACCTTCAGCGCCCCGATTTGAAACTCCTGCCCCGCCTCGATGGATTCCGCGCCGATGAGCGGTTCGCGGCTGGAGGTGTAGGCTTTCGCTTTCGTTTTTTCCACCAGCCGGTCGAGATCGAAAATGTGGTCCCCATCCGTGTGGGTGAGAAAGACGGATTCAAGCTGAAAACTTGTGCGGGAAAGCAGTTCCAGGATCGGACTGCAATCGCCCCCGGTATCGAACGCCGCGGCTTTGCCTGAGGCCGGGTCCCAGATCACATAGCTATTGACCGTGATGTCGCCAAACGGAGTATCAAACTGGGCGAGACCTTCCACCTCGACCTTCGCGGGGCGGTAACTCTTCTTCGCCAGTCGGGTCAGGGCGTCGGGATTGAGTTCCAGCGCCGGGGCGATCTTATGGCCCACGGCTTCGTTCCATTCCCCAGATTTCAATGCCTTCAAATCCGGCAGCGCCACCCCGGCCTTTTCAGCCAGAATGCTGTCGGCCAGCCCATGGCCGCGCTGGGCCTTGTTGATTACGTCTTCAAAGTTGTCTTCGAGCGGCAGTTGGGTGGTCATGGCGTGGAAGGAGCTTCCGCCAGCGTCGCGGTGGCGGCTTGGGATTGCGGCAACAGGAGCGTAAGCACGAAGGCCACCGCCAGCAGCGCGGCGCCAGTCCAGAAAGGGGTGCGAGCGTAGAAGTTCACGGGCTTCGATAGATCGAAGCTCAACAGCCATCCGGCTGTAACCGGTCCCGCCCAGCGGGCCAGGCTGCCCGAGGATTGCATGATGCCCAGCGCGCGCCCCTGCCATTGAGCGTCCACATTCCGCGAGGCCAGCCCCGTGATCGTGGGCATGAGCAGGCTGTTGCCAATCGCGATCCCCGCCATGGCCACCAGCATGGTGCCGACGCCCCCACAAAGCGGCAGCGCAAAGAGACTGGCACCGAGAAAGAGCGAGCCGATGCTGGCGAGTGTCTTTTCGCCGTAGCGCTTCACCAGCTTGCCGATCATGCCGCCCTGGATCATCGCCCCAATGAAGCCCACGAATGCCAGCACCCAGCCGGTGTGCTCGATATCGAGCTGAAAGCGATGCCAGGTGAAGAGTGCATAAACCGCCGTCATCATCGAAAACCCGGCGATCAGGAAGAAGTAAGTGGCCAGCAAGGTCGTATAGACAGAGCCCTTCGTGTGCTGCAATACCGCAAAGATGCTCTGCTTTTCCCGGGCGCCGCGGTGCGCCGGATCGAGGCTTTCCGGCAGGATGCAGATCACGAGTACGGCATTGCAGGCGGCCATCGCGCCGGAGAGGAACATCGGCGAGCCGAGTCCAAAGTGGGTGCTCATGATGCCGCCAATCGCCGGGCCGAGAATGAAGCCCAGACCAAACGCCGCCCCGATCAGCCCCATCGCCTTGGAGCGTTCTTCCTTGGTCGAGACATCCGCGATGTAAGCCTGGGCGGTGCCGATGTTGCTGGTCGCAATGCCGGCCAGAATCCGCGCAATGAAGAGCGTGGTCAGCGTCGTTGCCGCGCCCATTAGAAAGTAGCCCAGGGCCGTGCAAAAAATGCTCACCACCAGCACCGGCTTGCGCCCGATGCGGTCGGAAATCCGCCCCCACACCGGCGAGAAAATGAATTGGGCCAGGGAAAAAAGCCCCACCAGCCATCCGTTTTGCGTCACCGTCGCGCCGAAATGCTCCGCATAGCGGGGCAGCACCGGGATCACAATGCCAAAGCCGATCAAGTCAATGAGGACGGTGAGAAAGATGATTCCAAGTTGCGATTTTTTACTGGCCATGGCGGGTAATGCGATGACATGGCGCGCCTCCCCGCGCAAGTGCTTTATGGAATCAACCCAATGAGCTGCCGAGGATATAGTGAAAAGGAAGTTATCCGCAGATTATGCTGATTTTTTGAAAATAGTTTGCAGTATTGTTTCGCCTTCGGCTCGGCTTCGCAGATTAACACAGATTTTTAAGCCATACCGACCACGGCGTCATCCCGAGCGGAGCGCAGCGAAGTCGAGCGGATCCCGTTCTGGTGGCGTGTGATTCTTGGATGCAATCTACTAATCTGCGAAATCTGTGGATAAAACTCCGCCTTAATGGCACCCACAGCCGCCCATGCCGCAACTGTGTCCACCAGCAGGAGCGTTCTTTCCAGTGCCTTTTTCCAGGTAGCCATAACCGCCGCTGATCACCCGCTTCACCGGTTCGCCGCTTTCAGGATGCGTTTTCAAGGGCGCGTCCTTCATGCTTTGCTTCACTTCGAAACGACGCTTGGGCTTCTTCGGGTCCGTGGTTTCGTAAACGTAGGTGGGCATGCGCAAATTTAAATTCGCCATTCATTTTACGCAAGTCGCCGCCCGCCCGGCAAATTTCCTTTCAAAATCTGCGGGCGCTTCGCCTAATTCCGGGGTTCATTGGAACAACTCCAACTTGTCCGCTTCACGGTGGATGCAACCTCTCTCTGTCCCCATGCTTTGCATTTTCAAACCCGGTGCGTTGATGGCCTTCGCTCTCGCGGCCCTTTCTTACAGTCATTCTTTCGCGGCTTCCGATTCGCCGGTTACGATATCGGATAATCCCGATGCCTACGTGCTTTCCAATGGCATTGTCACCGCCACCGTTTCCAAGCGCGATGGCAAGCTGATCTCGTTGAAGTATCACGACCTCGAAACCATCGACCCGGTGGGACATTCCGGCGGCTACTGGTCGCATTCCGCCGCGAGCGCCAATACGGTGACCGCCATCACGATCGACCCCAAGGCGAACGAGGGCGAACGCGCCGAGGTGGCGATCCAGGGGCATTCGGGTGGCCAGCAGGTCGGCAGCGGCCCCGGCGGCAGCACCGTGGCCGATATTGAGATTCGCTACACCCTGGAACGCGGCCTGTCCGGCGTTTACACTTATTCCATCTTCAATCACCCGGCGGATTATCCAGCCACCTCCATTGGCGAGGCTCGTTTTTGCGCCAAGCTCAACGACTCGATCTTTGACTGGATGACGGTGGATGCGAACCGCAACATGAAGATGATCACCGCCTATGACTGGGACCACGGCACGGTCATGAACATGAAGGAGGCCCGCCGGATGAACAGCGGCCTCTACCAGGGACAGGTCGAGCACAAGTACGACTACTCGGCCAACCAGTTCGACGTCCTCGCGTGGGGCTGGTCCAGCACGGAAAAGCATGTCGGCTTCTGGTTCATCAATCCCACCGATGAATACCTGAGCGGCGGCCCGACCAAGATGGAGCTCTCCGCCCATCGCGACGCCACCTTTGGCAGCGATCCGAATGCACCCGCCCCGCCCTGCCTGCTCAACTACTGGCGCGGCAGCCACTACGGCGGCAGTCGTTGCGAGATCGCCCAGGGCGAGGCCTGGAACAAGGTGATCGGACCCTTCCTCATCTACTGCAACGCGGGCGGAACGCCGAACGCCATGTGGCAGGATGCGCTGTCCCGTTCCAAAGTCGAAACCGCCGCCTGGCCCTACGGCTGGGTCGCCGGGGTGAACTACCCGCAGGCGGCGGATCGGGCGGTTGTTTCCGGCCGGCTCGCCGTTCACGATTCCCAGGCGCCGGATTTCAAATTCACCCGTCTGCTGGTGGGACTCAGCGCCCCCGACTACACGCCGGCGAATGCGAAAGGCGGCCCGGTGGACTGGCAGCACGATGCAAAGAATTACGAATTCTGGGTGCGTGCCAGTAACGATGGCAGCTTCACCATCCCCAAAGTGCGCCCTGGCAACTACACCCTGCACGCGATTGCCGATGGCGTGCTCGGCGAGTTTGCCCGGGAAAATGTGAAAGTGACCGCCGGGCAGAAGCTTGCGTTGGGCGATCTGGAATGGAAGCCGGTTCGGCACGGTCGTCAGCTTTGGGACATCGGCATCCCCAACCGCACCGCGGGCGAGTTCTTCAAAGGGAACGATTATTTCCACTGGGGCTGGTATTTGAAATACCCCGTGCTCTTCCCGAACGACGTGCATTACACCATCGGCCAGAGCGATTTTCGCAAGGACTGGTTCTTCGAGCAGGTGCCACACGCAGAAGACCTGAATGATACCACGGGACGGGGGAAAGGCCGCGCCACCACCTGGACTATTTCCTTCCATCTGCCCCAGGCTCCCACTGGCACGGCCACGCTGCGTCTGGCGATCTGCGGTGTCGGTACCAAGACGATTGATGTCGGCGTGAATGAAAAAACGGCGGGCTCGGTGAGCGGCCTTTCCTACAACGCAGCGATCAATCGCGATTGCGCCACCGGCGCCTGGGTGGAAAAAGACGTTACCTTCGACGCGAAGTTGATGAGGCAGGGAGCCAACCAGCTTACCCTCACCATTCCTGCTGGCGGCCTGATGAGCGGCATCGCCTACGATTACCTGCGCTTGGAGCTGGATGAATCGACGCCCTGGTCAGCCACCCCGGTTGTCATGCAACCGTAGTATCGTGCGATGCACATTTGAGTAATTGAGGCTCGCCATCGAGGGAACCGGTGTGTTAAGGAATTTCGATAAAGGAATCGAAACCGAGCTCTCTCTCTTATGGATCCAATGCCCGATACACCGCCGCCGACCCCGCCAGAAGTTCCACCCGTCGTGACTCCACCCCCGGCGGCGACCAGCAAGGACGAACGGATGTGGGCCATGATCTGCCATCTCTCGGCATTGGCCGGCGGGCTCATCCTGGCACCCGCCCATGCGATCACCATTATCCCCATCGGCAATATCGTCGGGCCGCTGGTCATCTGGTTCATCAAGCGGGATCAATACGCGCTGGTGAATGATCAGGGCAAGGAGGCCATCAACTTTCAGATCACGGTGAGCATCGCTTTCGCCATTGCAGTGGCGCTTTGCTTCGTGCTCATCGGGCTTCTTCTTCTGCCGCTCCTTGGCATTGCCGCCTTGGTCTTCACGATCATCGCTGCGATCAAGGCCAATGATGGAGTGGCTTACCGTTATCCTTTCACTTTCCGGTTCATCAAATAGCCGCCTTGCGACCAGCCGGCGCAACCGAGTTGTTTCCATGCGGGTTCTCACGCTGAAAGTATTTGCCGTCGCGGGAGCCGCCGGGCTCGTTTCGCTGCTGTCCGGGTGCTCCCTCTTTCACCAGAAAAAGCCGCATAAACCGGCGGCTTCGGAGGACGCCCAGCCTCACCGGATCGGGACCGTAGCGCTGGTGAACGAGGACATGAAGTTTGTGCTCATTGACGTCGGCTCCTCCTTCGCCCCGCAGCGGGGACTGGCGGCGAAAACCTTCACCAACGGCCAGGAATCCGGCATCGTGGCGATCACCGGGGAACGGCAGCCTCCCTTCATCGCGGCAGATATTGTGAAAGGATCGCCGCAAAAAGGGGACGACGTGCTGCAATGAAATCGCTGGCCGATGCCCTGCGGGAGGTGCTCGCGGAAGTGCCGGGGTTGCCCCCGGAGAACGTTCCTTTGTCGGAAGCCTTGGGGCGCTTTGCGGCGAAGGATCTTTTTGCCACGCTGCCCCTGCCTCCGTTCGACCAGTCGGCCATGGATGGCTACGCCGTCCGTGCAGCCGATTGCCTGCGTCCCGGGGGACTGGTTCTCACTGGTGAACAACCAGCGGGATTGGCGCGCGCTCTGGAGCTTGGAGAAGGGGAGGCGATCCGCATTTTTACCGGCGGCAAAATCCCCAAGGGTGCGGATGCCGTGGTCATGCAGGAAGACGTCACGGTTGAGTCCGGCCGGGTCTATCCACAATGCGCGGTGGAGCCGGGGGAATTCATTCGCCCGATGGGCGGAGACCTTTGCGCGGGACAGAAAATCCTCTCCGCCGGAACCCGGCTTACGGCGTCCCAGGCGGCCCTGCTCGCATCCCAGGGGCTGGCGACGCTCGAGGCTGGTGCGCGGCCCCGGGTGGCGATTCTTAGCACGGGCGACGAATTGCAGGTTCCCGGCCAGGCTTTGTTACCCGGTCAAATCTATGGCAGTAACGGCCTCATGCTTGCGTCGCTGGCCCGGCAGTTGGGCGCGGAGGTGACCGATCTGGGCATTGCCGCCGATGAAGCAACCGATTTGCGCGAAAAGCTCCGGCAGGGGCTCCAGGCCGATGCCCTGGTCATTAGCGGTGGAGTTTCCGTGGGCGAGCATGATCTGGTAAAGCAGGAGCTCGCTGCGCTCGGGGTGGAGCTTCGGCTCTGGCGCGTGGCGGTGAAACCGGGCAAGCCCTTCCTTTTCGCAAGAAAAGAGGGATGTTGCGTCTTTGGCCTGCCGGGAAATCCCGTTTCGTCTTTCGTCACGTGGCAGTTGTTGGTGCGGCCTTCGCTTTTGAAGATGTCCGGCGCGACGGCATTGGAGTTGCCATCCATCAAAGCCCCGTTGTTGGTTTCGCTCAAAAACCCCGCCGACCGCCTGCTCTTTGTGCGCGGAAAGCTTTCTCCCGCTGGCTTTCAGCCCGTCGGCCCCCAGGAATCGCACGCCCTCTTCGGGCTCAGCCAGTGCAACGCCATGGTCCGCGTGGAGCCCGGCTCTGAAATCCCCGTCGGGAGTGCGGTTTCCGTCGAGGTCTTCGAATAATTCCCCTCGAAGTCATACCCCGACCGTTGTGCAATTTTCACACTTCTTCCTCTAAAATGCCCCTTTGGGAAAGTCGAGGAGGTCGCATACCTGCGGACAAAAAACGCCGCGCCGGAGAGCGAGTGCTTCCGGCGCGGCGCGCCTTTTCGGTTTTGCCAGAGGGTTTGGAAATTACTGTTGCTGCGGTGGCGGCGGAGCGTCCTGGTCTCCGGAGCCTTGACCACCCTGGCCATGGCCATCGGGGCCGCCGGGAGGATGCGGCGGCATGCCGAATTCATCCGGGGTCAACTGGCCGTCGCCATTCTTGTCGAGCGTCTTGAGCTCGGCGACGGCATTGGCGATTTCGGAGGCGTCAATCACGCCGTCCTTGTTCACATCCAGCGCCATCACCAGCGGTGACGGGGGATGATGGAAATGGGGCCTTCCGTTGCCGGACGAACTGGAAGGGGAACTCGTAGGAGTGGGAGTGGCCGACTGGGCCATTACGGTGAGGGTCACTGCCCCCATGGCCGCCAGCGCGGCGATTGCGAATTTCTGATGTTTAGCTTGCATGGTTCTATCCTTTGTTGGTTTTGCCGGTCAGCCTTTGCTGGCAGGGGAACTTGTTGGTTCCAAGAGATTACACCCCGCGTCTGTAAAGGATCTGTATGCTTTGCCGGGGAAAATTGTTAAGCACTCGTAAAAGTGACCGCAGTATGAGAGTTTAGGGATAGTTTCCCTCGTAAAATCATGTCGAACGCCTCCTTTCCTGCCGCCTCGGGGCCGTCCCGGGTGCTTGTAATTGATGATGACCGGAAACTTTGCCGCCTCATCAAGACCTACCTCGAACCACTCGGCTACGAAGTGGCGGTGGTCCATAGCGGGATGGCGGGCAGCGAACTCGCGGTCCAGGAGCCCTGGCATGCGGTGATCCTCGACGTCATGCTTCCCGAGATGGACGGTTTTGAGGTGCTCAAAAAAATCCGTCACGAGAGCGATGTGCCCGTGCTCATGCTCACCGCCCGGGGCGACGAGGCGGACCGGATCGTGGGCCTGGAAATCGGCGCCGACGATTATCTGCCCAAGACTTTTTCCACCCGCGAGTTGCTGGCGCGCCTGCGGGCGGTCACCCGCCGGGCCACCCGCACTGCGGCGAAAGATCCGGACCACCAGCTCGAACTGGTGCTGGGGCCGTTACACATTCATTTCGGCGCGCACACTGCGGCGATCAACGACCAGCCCCTAGTCCTGACTCCAGTGGAGTTCGACCTCCTCTCCAGCCTGGCCCGCGCGGCGGGGCGGGTGAAGACCCGCGAGCAGTTGCTCGAAGAGATTCGCGAGCGCGATTACGAAGTCTTCGACCGCTCCATCGACGTGCATGTCTCCGCCCTGCGCAAAAAGCTGGGGGATGACGCGAAGTCCCCCCGTTTCATTCGCACCGTCCGCTCGGTGGGCTATCTTTTCCGCCTGCCCGGCGACGATCTGTCGCAATCATGAAGCTGCGCTTTCCGCTCTACGCCAAAATTCTGGGCTGGTTTCTCCTGAATGTCGCGCTGGTCGGGGCGGGATTGTTAATGCTGGGGCAGTTGCAGTTCCGCTTCGGGCTGGATTCTCTCATCGCCGGGCCCTCGGGCGGTCGCCTGCGCGAGGTAAGCCAGCTTATATTCTCGGAGCTCGGGTATGTCCCCCAGGATCAATGGACGCCGATCTTGAATCGCTTTTCCGATGCCTACGGGGTCGGCTTCACCCTTTTTGACAACAACGGCGCCCAGCGGGCTGGCCTTCCTGTGGACCTGCCCTCCGATGTCGTGACCCGCCTGCAACAGGATTTTCGCGGCCGGGGATTTGGCGGCCCCGGGGAAAGAGCTGCGGGGAACGCAGGCCCGGACCAAAATCGCAATCTGGCTGACGGAGGCCCCGATGACGGCCCTGGCGGTCCGCGTCATCGCCTGATGCTTCATACCTCCAATCCCGGTCGCTATTGGGTGTTGCTGCACATGCCTCCATTCTTTGGGCGGGAGGGAGGTCCGGGATTTCCGCCCAATCTGGGCGAGCATTCTTCGCTGACCCCACTGACGCTCGTGGTGGAGTCGAACTCCATCAACGGCGGCGGTCTATTTTTTGAAATCACGCCCTGGCTGTACGCGGGGCTCGGGGTGCTGGTGCTCTCGCTGGCCCTGTGGATTCCGCTGGTCCGCGGCATCACGCGGTCCATTGCGAAAATGAATACCGCCACCCGCCAGATCGCGGAAGGCGCCTTCGACACCCGCATTACGAGCTGCCGCAACGATGAGCTGGGCACGCTCTCCCAATCCATCAACCACATGGCCGAACGGCTGGAGGGCTTTGTCGCGGGCCAGAAACGGTTCCTCGGCGATATTGCCCACGAGCTCTGCACCCCCATCGCCCGGATGCAGATGGCGATGGGCATCCTCGAGCAGCGGGTGGAGGAAAGTGATGCCGAGTCCATCGAGGACCTGCGCGAGGAATTGCAGGAAATGTCGCTGCTGGTGAACGAACTCCTCTCTTTTTCCAAAGCCTCGCTCGGAGCGCGCACCCTGCAAAGCAAGCCCGTCGAACTGCGGGCCTTTTTGGACCGGCTGGCCGGGCGGGAGGCGGGTGGAAATCCGGTCGTCAACTCAGTGCATGAGTCCTTGCAGGTGATGGTGGAGCCCGACTTGTTCCAGCGGGCGATTGCCAATCTGCTTCGCAACGCGCTGCGCTATGCGGGTTCGGCGGGGCCGATTGGCTTCTCGGCCAGCCGGGAGCACGATTATGTGTGGCTCACGGTGTGGGATTGCGGCCCCGGCATCCCGGAACCTGCGATGGCCCGGATCTTTGATCCCTTCTATCGCGTGGATCCCTCGCGGGACCGCGAAACGGGTGGAGTCGGGCTGGGGCTGGCGATCGTGAAGACCTGTATCGAGGGCTGCGGCGGCACCATTACCTGCCGCAACCGGGCCGGAGGTGGTGCGGAGTTTGTGATGCGGCTGCCAGGCGCGGGCAAATAACGGAGGACAGGGCATCGCCGGTCGTAAAAATAGGTTGCAGGCGGTTGTGTAAACAGCGTTGCCAAATCCGCCGCATTGCGCATGCTATTCCGGTATGGTGAATGCCGCTGCATCCTGCATCGTTCGCGAGCCATTTTCCGAGCAAAAGGTCCGGGACGCAGCCCATCGCCTTTTGCAGGACATTGGCGGACGGGTGACGTGTGCCTTCGTCTTTGTATCGCCGGATTATGCGGAGCATCTGGAGGATTTCCTGGAGTTGATCCAGTTGCACGGGCATGTGCCGGAGCTGATCGGCTGCACGGGCTGGGGGATCATTGGCCGGGCCACCGAGGCGGAGCGGGAATCGGGCTTCAGCCTGCTTTTCCTCCACCTGCCGCATACCAAGGTGACGGCGGTCTCCATTTCGTATGCCGATAGCGAATATCTTTCCAGCCCCTCCGACTGGCATCGCGCGACCCGGGTCGGGGCCAAAGAAGTGGACGCCTGGCTGGCGGTGGTCGATCCGGTGGGCGATTCACTGGAGCACTGGCTGGAGGGCTTGAACAAGGCCTGGCCAGGGATTCCCTGCCTCGGCGGGCTCGCCAGCAGTTCGAGTGCGGTCGGGGAGACGATCATTTTTCACAACCGGCGCCGGCTGGAGAGCGGTTTTGCGGCGTTTGCCCTGCAAGGGGGCGTGCGGCTGCTGCCCATCGTCAGCCAGGGCTGCAAGCCGATTGGCGAGCCGCTGCCCATTACCAAGGCGGAGGACAATGCGGTGTTCGAACTCGGCACCCGCAAGGCTTTTGGAACCCTCACCGAGGTCTATCACTCCCTGCCCGAGAGCGACCGCCTGCGCGCGCATGGCAATCTCTTCGCCGGCCTCGCCATGTCGGAATACGTGGATGAATACAAGCGCGGCGACTTCCTCATTCGCAACATCCTCGGGGCCAATCCCGAAAATGGCGCGGTCGTCATCAACGCGATTCCACGCGTGGGGCAGACTCTCCAATACCAGCTTCGCGACGCGCAGACGGCGGATGAGGATCTGCGTCTGGCGGTGCAGGAGGCGAAGCACACCGGCATTCACCCCTTTGCCGCGTTGCTCTTTAGCTGCAACGGCCGGGGCCGCGGATTGTTCGGACTGCCGCACCACGATGCGGGAATTTTGAACGAATCTTTCGAGTGCGTTCCCTGTGCGGGCTTTTTCTGCAATGGGGAGATTGGTCCGGTGGGTGGCATTAATTTCATCCATAGCTACACGGCGTCGATTGCCCTGCTGGCCGATGCCTGAGCGGACGATTTTTGTGCGGGGTGCGCCAGGCAATCCCTTGGCCTGTACCCAGCCATCACATTTTCCACCATCTCCTAAACTCCCCCATCCTATGGCCGATGTGATAGGGTCAATGTCCTCCATTCGTGCCAATCTCTCACCCACCCGGGCGAATAAGCTCATCCGGGGTCTTCTCGTCGGAGGGTGGATCTGCGCGATTACTCTTCCGCTCGCGTGGTTGTGCGCCTCGCATGATCTCCCATTTCAAGCCAACCATCTTCCAGAGCCGCTTTTACCGAAAAGGGACGATCCGGCGGTGGCGGGAAAGTGGCAGCTTATCCATTTTGTGGCCACCGACTGCCCTTGCTCACGATCAGTCATCAAGCACCTCGTGCATCGCGGGGCGATCAAGGGCGTATTTGAAGAGGTGATTTTGGTCGGAACCGATGAGGCGCTGCAAACGGAACTGCAAGGCCGCGGGTTTACGGTGCGGGCGGTTTCCGAGCAGGAAATTGTGAAGATGCCGGGGCTCCATGGAGTGCCGGGACTGTTCGTGCGCTCGCCCGCCGGGGAGGTGGTTTACTCGGGCGGGTATGTACCTTCTGGGGTCGTATTTTTAGCCGACAATCTGGAATCTGCACTCCTGGCGCAGTTGCAGGCTGGGGAAAAAGTGGCGGCGTATCCGGTGACCGGATGCGTAGCCAGCCAGCGGATTGGCCGGGAGCTCGATCCCCTGCAAATGCGCTACTCCACGATCACGGTGCAGCCGCGGTAAGTTGAGCCCGGTGTATTCCCAGCGCCTTCGGCAGGTTCATTGGCCATCCCAGTCTCTTCGGCAAGTTGCTGTCAGTCGATATTCGTAAACCCGCATTAAACGGCCGCATTGAGCTCGCCTGCCGAGCTGTCCGCCTTCTGGCTATACGCCGCAGCGGCCCAGGTGGGGGCGGGCTGGTCGGTGATTTCCGTGGGCTTGGGAAGCTGGAGGGCGATGCCGAGAAACTGCCGCACGATGGCTGGATCGAAGGCCGCGCCGGAGAGCCGTTCGATTTCGTTCACCGCCTCGTCGCGGGAGGTGCTGGAGGTGGTGAAGTGCACGATGGGGGCCAGCAGACGCGCAGTTTCGCAAATATCGGTGCCGGAAAGGCCGTCGGGATAACCGCCGCCATCGAAGCGCTCATGATGGGAGCGCGCGGCCTGGCCGACGGCGGAACCGAAGCCGGCCGAAAGCGCGAGCTTCTGGCTGTGCACCGGGTGCTGGCGGAACAGTGCGGCGGATTCGCTGTGAATGTCGATACGGCTGGTGAGACATTTCCAGAGATACTCGCGCGAATAAGTGACCAGTCCCAGATCATGCGACCAGGCGGCGGCGGCGAGATGATCGGCCTGCGTGGCGCTGAGGCCGATGCTGGCCGCCAAAAGTTTGGCAATCTCGACGCTTTGTTTCGTCTGTCGTCCCACGATGGGAGAAAAGGCGGTGAGCATGCCCTCGCAGAAATCGAACTGCTTGAGCCGGCTGGAGCGCAGCCCGGTCACGGTTTCGTCGAGCAATTGCTTTTGCGCGGCGAGTTCCGCGATGCGCATTTCGTGGAGCCGGCTGATCTGGGTCAACTCGTGGTTGAGCCGTTGCGTGGAATCTTGCAGTTCCGCGTTGTGCTCCAGCAATTGATAGCGCTGTACGGCGTTTTGCACGGTGGCGATCACTTCGGCATTCGACCACGGCTTGCCGAGAAAACGATGGATTTCCCCGCGGTTGATCGCCTCCACCAGCGTCTGCACCGAGAGCAGCCCGGTGATAAGGATGCGTGAGGTGTTGGGCTGGATTTCGCGGATGCGCTGGAGCAGTTCGAGCCCCTGCATCAGGTCCATGCGCTGGTCGGAGATGGCGACCGCGACGGGATTGTTCTTCGCGTATTCGATGGCGGCAAACGGGTCCTCGGTGGAGAACACCGGGTAATTCGCCGTCTGCAACGTGGCTTCCAGCGCGTAGAGCACCATTGGGTCGTCATCCACGATCAGGATGTTCCGACATTCGCAATGAAACTCGCGGGGCAGGTTCATGATGCGGTGTCCGGCGCGGATTGTGGGAGGGTGAGGACCGCCTCGGCCCCGGCTTCATAGTGATTGGAGAGGCTCAACTCGCCCCCCATCTTCCGGGCCAGCATCCGCGCGCGGTAGAGGCCGAGACCGGCATGGCCGGTGGCCGACCGCGTGGTCGCAAAAGGGGTAAAGAGCCGGTCCTGGACTTCCGGGGAAAGGCCGGGGCCATTGTCGCGGAGCGAGACCGCGCTTTCCTCGCCATGCTTTTGGATTGTGATCCAGATCGCCGCGTTCTGCCGGGAAAGGGCTTCGCCGGCATTGCCCACCAGGTGCATGAGGATTTCCGCGATGGCGCGGCGGCTGCCGTAAACCGGCGTCGGCTCGCTGCCGTGGGAAAAGTGGACCTTGGTATTCTTGGGAAGCAACTGGCTGAGCAGCGGGAGTTCATCGTCGATGATGCCCTCCAGCGCGTAAAAACTGGTATCGTCCTGCTGCTCATTGAGGTGCAGCCTGGTGACCTGCTGGATCGAGTCCAGCGACGTCCGCAGAGTCAGTGCGATTTCCTCCAGCCGCTCGTAAACCGGGTCGCCCGGTTTGGTATTGGACATGCCGTCCTCGGTGAGGAAAATGACGCCCGTGATCACGTTGTTAAACTTGTGCAACAGCGAGAGGGTGAGCTCGGAAAGATACGGCAGCTCGCGAAACGCCATCAGCTGCTGGTAGGCCGCTTCGAGCATGGCGGGAGTGGGCCGGGGCGGATCCGCCGCGGGCGACTGGGAGCCGGTGGAAAGTTTCATGGGATCAGCCACAGGCGAGGATGCGCCGGGCATTGGCCAGCGGGTTGTAGTAGGGGCTGCTGCCATAGCTATGCCGCACGCTGCCGGCGCGGCGGGCGGCGAGACGGCATTCATTGAGCCGCACGCTGATTTCCTTCGCCTCCTCGATCGCGGCCTGCAACTGCGCGGTGATGGCGGTCCGGATGCGCTGCACCATTTCATCGCGCGCGGCCCGCGACATGGCCGTGGCCGGATCGGCGAGCAGGCGGGTGAGTTCCTGCAGCACGACGGTCTTGCGGGATTCCACGTGGGCCAGGATCGTGGTCTCGCCGCACTGGATCAGCGAGACGGCCTGTTGGCAGAGCGATTCGAGATGGGTGCAAAGCAGGGCAACCCGTTTGGAGGGAGAGTTTGGGGAGGCGTTCATTGGGAGGCAACTGGCTGGGTGATGGCTCGGGCGGGGAGCCGGTTGTAAATCTCGCGGGCGACGAAGCGCGCAAAGCGGCGCGGGCTGAGGAGCGTCCCCTCCGCATCGGGGGCTTTCACCTGCGGCTGATCCTGGTTGGTCACACGATTATATTCGCGGGCCGCGGCGGCGACGGCTGGCTCCGAGGAATCGAAAGTCACATCCACCGACCACAGCACCTGGTGGGTGGCGATGGAAACGAGCTTCGAGCGCACGCCGATCGCGATCGGCCGGTAGGGGCGATAATAGGTGATGTCGGTGAAGAGCACGGCCTCGGCCCCGTCGCGTTCCCGCAGGTTGGGGAAGAGCTCGGGCGGGATCACCGCATTGGAGGCGATATCCTCCTGGCGAATGATGCCGGTGAGTTCCTGCCGGCTCACGGCGACGCCTTCAAAGGTCTGGTTCTGGTTGAACTCGGAGTGGAAGATGTTCTCGATTTCCTGCTCGGCATCCTGCGGCTGGATGTTGCCGGAAATGGGGAGCATCGCGACCCGGGTGAGCGTCCCCTGCACCGGCGGGCGATAGACGTTTAGCAACTGGCCCTGCACCGTGGCCGGGCGGGTTTTCACCGCAATGGGACCGCCGCCGCTGCATCCGCTCCACAAGAGCATCGCAGGGATTGCCACACAGAGAATGAGTCCGTCCCGCCGCATATTTGTAAAGATAACGGCGATGGCCGGGGCGTAAAGCCCCAAGTGCAAACCAAGGACACGACGCAAACGCGCCGCCAACCGGGAAAAGGTGTGCGTGGGGCGGATAGGCATTTCGACAGGTATCGGCGGTCGCGGGGGAAACTTAAGAGGAAATGCTGAGGGGAAGCTCACGCGAAAAAAAGGACGCCAAATCTTCAAGGAGCGATGGGGGTAAAGATGATTTCGCCAAAGGTAGCCCGTTTGCGCGCGGTTTTTCAGAGAAAGTCAGGGGGAATTATTTTCATAATCCAGGTAAGATTTGTCTAAAGGCCCGGAACCGGAGGTCGATGGACATGAAAGCATGCATTTTCATCATTCCATCCTCAAAAATCTGGCCCTGTCCGGCGGGGTTCTCCTGTTGGTGGCGGGCCATGGAATGGCCGGTGAAGATGTGGTCGCTCCTCTGAAGCCCTTCAAGTTTCACCAGACCACGGTCGTAAAATCGCTGGAAGAGGAAACCGTATTGATTCGCGGCCCTTATCTGGCCCTGGTCGGCCCCACCGGCATGCGTTTCGGTGGCGATGAGCAGACTTTTTTCCGCAGCCCGCCCCCTTTGCCGAAGCCAAAGAAAAAGGACGACAAGGATCAAAAGGCCGGGGACAACAAGGACGCCGAGCCCCTGCCGCAGGCGGAGGCCAGCCCGACCCCGAATGCGGATGACGTGCTGAGCGCGAACAGTGCCCCGATTTCCACCGCGCCGCCACCCCCCCGGCCGCCCGCTCCTGCCTCCGACCAGTCGGAGATGCCGGCCGATGCCTTGAGCAATGGTGCGGCCGATCAAACCAGTCTTTCCGACGCAGTGATCTATTTTAACCCCACCAACGGCCAGCATCGCGGTATGAAAAATACCACCATCGAGGCCACCGTGCCGCTCGATCAGCCAGTGCCGATCGTTCCTCAACCGCCCAGCAACGCCACCTACGAGAGCAAATGACCACGCGCGATCACTCCTTTTCCATGATGACCGGGATGTTCATCCGTATCGGTGCGACCATGGCGTTTCTCTACGGCATGAGCGTCCTCGCCCAGGAAATGCCGGAATCGAAGCCGGTGCCGGATCGGCCGGATGCATTCCCCTCTTCCACTCCCGATGTGATCCAGCCCGTGGGGGCGTTGAAGCCCGATGAGGTGGTCTCCCGCGACAATGCGAACCAGCAAATCGTCGGCCTGATGACTGCCGCAAAAAAAGCCGCCGATGAACAGCGCTGGGACGATGCGGAGGCGACCTACCACCAGATCATGCAACTGCCGGTGCCCGACATCGACAAGCGCAAGACGATGATCGAGATGGGGCAGATGTTCGAGCAGCACCAGGCGTATGCCAAAGCGGTGTTGATCTATGACGAGTTTCTGGAGCGTTTCCGCGACGACCCGATCAACGGCGAGATTTCGCTGCACGACGGACGCGCCTGCCGTGAGTTGGGTGGATTCAAGACCGCGCTGAACCATTTTTACGACGCCCTGCACAGCAGCCTGAGCATGGACAAGAACCAGCAGAAGATCGCCTTGCGGGCCCAGTTCGAGATTGCCGAGACCCACTTTGCGATGGGCGACTACACGGAGGCAAAGCGATATTTCCAGCGCCTGGTCCTTTTGGACATGAGTCCGGATGACCAGGCGTTGGTGCAGTTCCAGCTCGCGGATACGACCTATCTCGCGGGCGACAATGCCGAGGCCGTGGCCGGGTGCCGGAAGTTCCTGGCCGACCATCCCGATTCGCCGAAAGCTCCCGAGACCCGCTACATCGTGACCCGCGCCCTGCAAAAGCTGGGCCGCAGCGACGAGGCCGCGCAGGAGACGCTCGAGCTGCTCCGCGATACCAAGACGCGCAGCGCCGAGGACACCAAGACCTGGCAGCACTGGCAAAAGCGCACCGGCATGGAGGTGGGCGGAGAACTTTACGACAGCGGCGACATCCTGAACGCGCTCGCCATCTACCAGCGCCTCGCGGAGCTCGACCCCACGCCGCTCAACCGCCTGCCGGTGGTTTACCAGATCGGCCTCTGCTTCGAGCGTCTGCGCATGGTGGGCAAGGCTTTGCAGGCTTACCAATACATCACCGACACCCAGGTGGACAGCAGTGCGGATTCCGTCTCGGTGCTCAAGGACATGGCCAAGTGGCGCATGGGCTACCTGCGCTGGTCCACGGATACCGATCGCGAGCTCGGCGCATTGCTCAAGCCCGATTGGAATACGGCGGACATCCAGCCGTTGAAGTTTCGCCAGAGCCCCGTGCAGGAGAATCCCGGCGAGGCCGCGACGGCCCCCACGGTCACGCAGTAACGAGCCGTCCAGGCCGCCGTTTCCAGCGGGGGAAAAAGAGGGCGCGGTTTACAGAAACTATACAATCGGGGTTGCAAATTGGGCGGGGTTGCTATTTTTTAAGGTCGCCTCATTTGAGTGGAGGTTCCGTGAAAGCGGCGTTCGAACAACCCCTTGTATGGCCATTGAAAAAATTCTCGTCGTTGATGATGATCTGATCATCCGAAAGAGCCTGGAGGACATGCTGCGCAAAAAGCGGTTTTCAGTGGTGAGCGCACCCAGTCTGTCCGATGCCGAGCGCTATCTGGCCAAGGATCGCTTCGATCTTGTCTTTACCGATATCCGGCTGCCCGATGGCGATGGCACCACGCTGCTCGAGCGCGTCAGCCAGGCCAGTGATCCACCTCTCGTGGTGATGATTACCGCGCACGGCACCATCGAATCCGCCGTCTCCTGCATGAAGGCGGGTGCCTTCGATTACGTCATCAAGCCTTTCTCGCCGTCGGAAATCGAAATGACCGTCAAGAAAGCGGGCTCCTTCGACCACATGCGCCGGGTGAACCAGCACTTGAGCCGGGAGGCCGGTGCTGGCCCGGGTTCAGAGCTCGTCGGCAACAGCCCGGCGATGCGGCAGTTGAAGGAGCTCATCAAGAAAGTGGCGCGCACGGATGTGACCGTGCTCATCCAGGGCGAGAACGGCACCGGCAAGGAAATGGTCGCGAGCGAGCTTTTCCGCAACAGCTCGCGCGGCAATGCGCCGTTCATCAAGGTGAACTGTGCCGCCATCACGGAAAACCTGATGGAGAGCGAATTTTTTGGCCACGAGAAAGGAGCCTTCACCGGCGCGAACGAGCGGCGCGAGGGCCGCTTCGAGCTCGCGCACCAGGGCACGATTTTGCTCGATGAGATCAGCGAAATTTCTACCAACCTGCAGGCGAAACTGCTGCGCGTGCTGCAGGAGCGGGAGTTCGAGCGCGTGGGTGGCAACAAGACCCTGCAAGTCGATGTGCGCGTGGCCGCGACGACGAACCGCAACCTGCTCCAGTCCGTGCACCGCAAGGAATTCCGCGAGGATTTGTACTATCGGCTGAATGTGTTCCCGCTCCATGTGCCGCCGCTGCGCGAGCGCAAGGAGGACATCGCCCTGCTGGCGAATGAATTTTTGAAACGCGCGGAGCGCCGCCACGGCATGCAACTTGGCGGCCTCTCCGATGCCGCCGTGGAGGAAATGCTCCGCTATCCCTGGCCGGGCAATGTGCGCGAACTGCAAAACTGCATAGAGCGGGCGGTGATTTTGATCGACGAAGGCAAGAAGATCGAACCCTCCGATCTCGGGCTGGTGCCCTCCGCACCGCGTGGTTCGATGGTCGCCATCTCGGCGCCCGATCTGCAGGTGGAGGGAATTGTCGAGTTGCCCAAATACGATACGCTCGTTCCGATGGTGCCCGCGCCAAGCGCCCCCGCCAGCAATGGCGGCTCCCTCGCCCTGGAAGACTTGGAGCGTCACCACATCCTCAACGTGCTGCGCCAGACCAACGGCAACCGCACCCAGGCCGCGAATCTGCTAAAAATCAGCATCCGCACCTTGCGCAACAAGCTCAACGAATACAAAGCCGCCGGGTTGATCGAAGGCGAGGACGACGAAGAGGCCGAGGCTTCATAGGAGACAGCCCGTCAGGTTGATGAATAGGTGCTGTTAAATTGATTTCGAGCGATGCTCTAAATCCCCACCCTCCCGAGCATCGCGGCGCGATTGCTGGGGTTGGCCTGGAAGGACTTGAGTGCATCGAGGCGCTCACCGCGGATGCGGGTCTCCAGATCGGTGCGAATGGCCAGGCGCTCGCGTAACAACGTGAGGCGTTCGCCGGCGTTTTGGTCGATGAGGGGGCCGAGTGTGGCGAGATCCGTCTTGATGGCCGCTGCGGCGGCAGGGGATTGGGAGGTGTCGGCTCCGGTGAGCGCGGCCTGGATGCTCCGCAGGCGGCGGTCGATGCGCTGGTTGGCGCGCAGTTTCTCGTCGCTGGCCTTGATGGCGGTGAAGTAATCAGTGGCCTCGCGCGCGGTCGCGGTGACGACGGCGATCAGGTGCCGCTCGGCCGGGAGGAAGCGCGGATCCACTTCCTGCGGCGCCGAGGGAGTGGCAGAGCTCTGGGCGCCGGCGGCATCGGAGTCGGCGAGCAGTTTGCTGTCCCCCGGGTCTTCCCATGTGATGTCCGAGGCGGTGGAGGAGGAGAAAAGCTCGGCGGACGATTTTTGATCCGCCTTGGCGGGATCATCCGTGCCGGGGAATTCCGGCTCGGGCAGTGGATAGAGCGCATCCATCTGGTCCTTCGAGACCGCCGGGGAGGAGTGATCCGCGACGGCGAGGAGACGACCGGGATTAAAGCCGAAAAAGCGCGCAGCCGAGCGATAAAGCGGTGGAACCCCCACCGGGTATAACGTACGACGGGAGGACAGTGCCTGGACGAACTCCTGCTGGCTCACGGTGATGCTCGTGCCGGGCCTCGCCGCCGCGAGCCGGGCTGAGATGTGGGGCAGGATGCGGTAGGAAAAGGTGGCCAGGGCGCGCCCGGAAAGGTCTCCCTGCGAAGCTTCCCATTTGCCAATGGCCGCCCGGCCGCCATTGGAGAGAATATCGCTCAAGTCGAAGCGGGCCTCCGGTGCCAGCGCGGCCGGAACCAGCCCTGCCAGCGGATGGTAGCGGCGCAGGGTGAGTCCATCGGCAATCGCCTGGAAGGCCACCGCACTCAGGCCGTTGCCGTTCTGGTAGAGGTGAAAGTAAAGGTCGTCAAAACGTCCGCAATAGGAGCGGACATAGGAGCCGTCCGCAAACAGCAGGGTGACCGCGGCTCCGGCATCGCCGCCGGCGGGGGCGAGCAGCCTGGCGGTTGCCCCCATGACGGTTGCGGAGGATTTGGCCGCCTGGAACTTGTCATGCAGCGTGGTGAGCGCGGTCTCGCCGGCAGGCGAGAGCGGTACGAGCCACATCGGGAGCGCGCGATCCAGGGCAATGGGGCGCCCGGTCATCCCGATCATCGAGTCGATGAAGGCGAAGTTGCCGCCGCTATATTTTTCGCCGTCGAATGAAAGGTCATCCGCCGCCGGATAGCCCGCGGTCATTGCCTTGAGCGCGGTGTCGCGCTCGGCGGTGGCCGGTTCTGCGAACGTGGAGGCCAGGGCGGTGATTTCCTCCGGTGGCACGTTCGGCGGGACCAGCCGGTCAAAGCGCAGCAGGACCTCATTGCGCACGGCCAGCGCGGGCAGAGCGTCGTGGTCGGAAGACTGCGCCGCGAGCAGCGCCGGAGTGCTGACGAGCTGGGGCAGGGGAACGGAAGCGTCGCAGGTGCAGCCGATCGCGCCGGTGACCGCGAGAGCGGCCAGGGCGACCCTCACGCGGTAAATTCGGCGCAGTAAATGCATCAGGCGGCCAGAGCTTCCTTGCAGGAGGCCAGTGCCTCCTCACGAGTCTTGTAGAAGGGTAGATCAGCCGTTTCTGCAAAGCAACGCGCCTTTTCCACAAAGGTGTCGGAGGCGATGGCCCGGGTCTGCACCTTGCGCGCCGCGCACTCCTCGGTGAAGGAGACGACGAGCTCGATGAGACCAGTCTCCGCGTGGGAGAGCGCCGTGAGGTCCAGCAGCAGCTTTCCAGACGACGCAGTGGCATTGCGCAGCGCGTCGCGGAACTCGCGGCGGAGGGTGGAGAGGGTGGACGGCGTGAGTTGCGCCGGGAAATTCAGGGAATGCACGCCGTTTTCCACGCTGAGGTGGCGGGGTGTGTGGTCCATCTTAAAATGCTGCACAATCGCGTCCACCAGGCTTTCGCCGCTCACCGGTCTCATGGCGAAGTGGGCAAAGCCGGCGCTGCGGGCTTCGTTCTGTGCCTCCACGTCCTCCGGGCGGGTCAGGCCCAGCACGGGGGCGCGCTGGAGACGTTCGTCGCTGCGGATGGCATGCAGGAAATTCTGGGCCATGCGATTGGGCAGCGAAAGGCTCACGAAGCAAATGTCCGGCGGGGTTTTCAGCGCCATTTCGGCGGCTTCCTTGGGCTGGCTGCAGCACACCGCATTCCACGAATAGTCGCGCATGACGGCCTTGATGGACTCGTGGGCAGTCGTGTTTTCGTCGAGGACGAGGACGTTGAGCCGCTCTTCGATCGAGCGGGGGGCGGTTTCTTCCGTGGCGACCTTTTCCTTGACGGTGATTACGCGCTGGACGCGCTCCATCAGACCTTCCTTGGTAAAGGGCTTCACCACGTAGTCCCGCACGCCGAGCTTGGCGATCTTCATTACGTTGTCCATGCCCGCCTCGGCGGTGAGCATGATGACGGGAATGCCCTTGAGCGCGGCGTCCGCCTTCAAGCGGGTGAGGGCTTCAAAGCCGTCCATCACCCGCATCGTCACGTCGAGGATGATCAAATCGGGCATCTCACGGGCGGCCGCCGTGAGGCATTCCTCGCCGTTGTTGGCGAAGGAGACGGTCACGTCGTAGGGCTCGAAAGTTTTGCCAACGATGGTCTGAACCATGCGGCTGTCATCAACACTCAGGATTTTCTTGGTGCTCATATACTGTCAGTTTCAAGGCGGGCGAAGAAGTGGATGTTCGCAATTTCGGGGTGGTTATCAAAAGTGAAGGTGCTGCCGACGCTGATCGGCGTGTTGCCGGCATCGATGGCGATCGCCTGGCCGCGCATCACGGTCGGGATGCTCAGCCGGCAGGCGTAGCCGACATTGGCCATCTTGGCCTTGATGTTGCCGCTGATCATGTTGGTGAGTTCGCCCACCACGTCGTTGACCGTGGCGTGATCGACCGGACTGGGATCCCCCAGCACGCTCTGGGCGGCGCGTTCGGCGAGCGCCTCGGTAAAGGAGGCATAAACGATTCCGTTCAGGCGCCCGGCGAGGCTGACCGCACCCGTGACGCCGTTGGTATGAAAAGGCATGATGATGCCGGAAGTGCCGTTTTTTGCATCGGCCTTCCAACCCAGCACCTTTTGGAAGACTTCCATGGTGCAGGTGTTTACGTGTTCGATGAGATCGTCTAGAGATTGCACAAAAGTGGTTCCTGTTGACGCCAGGGGCGGAAGGAAGTCGTGGTGGCCCGGCGTCTTGGCGCTGTCTGGCTGGGGTCACGTTTCGTTCGGTACATTGCTGGCGGGTAGGGTTAAGAGTGCTTTTATTGGTTAGGCAGGTCATCGGATTCCGGAGGCATGGCTTTAGCAAAATATTGGGGGATAGAGTTTTTGGGGGCGGAGGGTGTTTTTGCCCTCAATCTATGGTGGCCTGGGTCGAAACAAAGAGAGGCGGCCTTTGCTGGTTGAGCAGGTTCTCTTGAAGAAGACTTCGTGAGCGCATCAACCGGGACAGGCAGCCGCTGCCCGAAGCTTCGAGTTCAACAGAGGAATCGCGAGGCCCGGTCAGACCCCTTTTTTATGCAAAGGGCGGGATACCCGCCTTGAACCAGACCTTAATAACCTCAACAGAAAATGGCGGAGCGAATGCAGAACATACTGGTGGTGGACGACGATTCCGAAAATCGTCAACTTACCTGCCAGGTGCTGGAAGAAGCAGGATTCCATACCTGCGAGGCCCGCGATGGAGAGGATGCCCTGGTGTTGCTGGATTTTGAGAAGGTGGATGCCATCGTCTCCGACATCATGATGCCGCTCATGGATGGCTACGAGTTGTGCTATCACATCCGGCAGGACGTGCGGTTCTCGGCGCTGCCCTTTGTTTTCTGCACCAGCAGCGTCGCCCCCGAGGAAGATGGCGATTTTGCCGCCACCCTGGGGGCGGATGCCTTCGTGAGCCGGGGCATGAATTCCGGGGAATTACTCGTCGCCGTTTGTGAGGCACTGGGCAAGCCGCGGGCCAAAACTTCGCCCTGCATCGACCCGGCCCGGGAGATCGAATTTCTCAAGGAGCACGGCCGCCGCCTGGTGGCCAAGCTGGAGCAGCGCAATGCCGCAGTCCGCGAATCCGAGCGGCGCCTTTCCACGCTGCTCAATAATATCAACAGCGTGGTCTGGGAGGCGCCGTCGGACATGTCGCGCTTCACCTTTGTGAGCAAGCAGGCCGAGGGCTGGCTGGGCTATCCCATCGAGCAATGGCTCAACGAACCGGGTTTCTGGGAAAACCACATTCACGAGGAAGACCGCGCCCGGGTGCGGCAGCTCAGCATGGAGCATGTCGAGAGCTCGCGCCGCCGCGAGATGGAGTATCGCATGATTGCCTCCGATGGCCGCGTGGTCTGGGTGCGCAATGTGACCTCCGTTCTGCCCCTCCATCGCGAAGGCACGCGGCTTTGCGGCATCATGATTGATATTTCCCGCCAGAAGTCGGCGCATGAATCGCTTCGCGAGAGCGAGGAACGTTACCGCACCCTGGTCGAGCGCAATCCCGATGCGATCCTCGTGCATACCGAGGGGATGGTTGCCTATGCCAACCCGGCCGCCTGCCGCCTGATGCGGGTCGAGCATCACTCGATGCTGATTGGCCGGCTGATCATGGATCTTACGCACCCCTCAGTGAAGGAAAAGGCCGAGCAGCGGCTGAAGCAGTTGCAAAGAGGAGAAACGCTGGCCCCGGTCGAGACAAAGCTCGTGCGGCTGGATGGGACGGTGGTGGAAATCGAGTCCACCAGCATTCCCTTCCGCTACGAGGGGGAGACCGCCGTGCTTTCCATTCTCCGCGATCACAGTGACAAGACCCGGCTGGAGGAGCAGCTTCGCCAGCCGCAGAAAATGGAGGCCATCGGCCAGCTCGCCGGCGGTGTGGCGCACGATTTCAACAATCTCCTCACCGTCATCCAGCTCCACTCCTCCATCATGCTCACCCGCGAGAAGCTGGACCCTTCCGTGCATGAATCGGCACAACAGATTTCCCTCACGGCGGACCGGGCCAGCAATCTCACCCGGCAGTTGCTCACCTTCAGCCGCAAGCAGGTCACCCGCATGGTGAACCTCGATATGAACGATCTCGTGGGCAATCTCACCAAGATGCTGCACCGCATCCTCGGCGAGGACGTGCATTTGCAGGTCCGCTTTTCCCCGCTGCCTCCGCTCGTGCATGCCGATGCGGGCATGATGGAGCAGGTGCTCATGAACCTTTCCGTGAACGCCCGCGACGCCATGCCGCGCGGCGGCAATCTGGTCATCCAGACGGAGATCGTGCAACTCGATGCCGAAGCCGCCAGTTGCAATCCCGATGCGCGCCCCGGGGAGTTTACCTGCCTCAGTGTCACCGACACCGGTACCGGTATGCCGGAAGACGTCATGCAGCGTATTTTTGAGCCCTTCTTTACGACGAAGGAAGTCGGCAAGGGCACTGGCCTCGGCCTGGCTACGGTGTACGGCATTGTGAAGCAGCATCAGGGCTGGATCACCGTCCAGAGCGAGGAGGGCGCAGGCACCACTTTTCATGTTTTCCTGCCGCGCCTTGATGCCAGGGCGATGAAGGCTGCCGAACCAAAGGGGCGCCCCGTCCTGCCGCGCGGCAAGGAGACCATCCTCTTCGTGGAAGACGAGAGCGGCGTGCGCATGGTGGCCCGCTGTGTCCTCCAGCAGCTTGGCTACAAGGTGATCGAGGCTGAATCCGGCGCGAGCGCCCTGGGAATCTGGAAGGAGCATCGCGACGAAGTGGATCTCCTCCTCACCGACCTGGTGATGCCCGGTGGAGTCAATGGACGTGAGCTGGCGGAAAGCCTGGTCGGCGAAAAACCAGGACTGCGGGTCGTCTATACCAGCGGCTACAGCGCGGATGTCGCCGGGAAGGAACTGGAGCTCATCGAGGGCGAGAATTTCATCCGTAAGCCCTTCCGCACGGAAAGCCTCGCCAAGACCGTGCGCCGGGTGCTGGATGCGACCCAGAGCGAAATCCGACTGCCGGTCAATGGAGGTGCCGGCGTCGCCGTGGCGTGACCGCGACCGCACTCGAAACCCTGGCTGAAAACTTTTACTTTTCCCTTACAAATCCCTGCAAGACTTCGGGCCCGGGCTGGCGTTTGTTGGATTAGAACAAGAGACCAAATCTTGATTTTGCGGTGGTGAACCGAGGAGGCGCCGGAAGAGAGACCGGCGCCTTCTCATCGTACGGAGCGTGCCCTTTGAACCGCGTCATGGACGGGTATGAAACCGTGATGCGCCAATGAAGGCTGGCGAGGGGAAAACGCCAACGGCGTTCCATCCTTCAGCCCTGGGTTGGCGTGGGACTCCAGTGCGCCTGCCCTGCGAACGATCTCCCAATCTTCATGAACTTTGAAGGAGTTCCGGCCAAAATCCCGCCGCTTCGCTTCAACTCTTCAAAATCCCGGAAGCTGTGCTACACGCACTCCGGCGGGATGGGCAGGTAATCAGGAGGAAGGGCCCAGGATTGATGGCCTGTCGGCTTGGCTCCGGCCGGGTGCGCGCCCACGGACGGGCCCAGAAGCGATTCCGTGTAGGCGTAAGCGTACGGGATGAACGTCCGGTCCTTCGGGTGTTGCCCAAAATTCGCCCGCCAGGTCGGTGGCAGTTGAAACCAGGCGGCGGTGTACCAAAGCTTCGTGATATTGCGGGCGACCGGGCCGAATTCCGGGTGATTGAGAATGGCCGCTTGCAGCGCTGCATTGCGGGTCGCCGGGGCGGTGGGCAGGCTGGCAAAGGTTTCCAGCAGGCGTTCCACCAAGTCGGGCCCGACAATGTCTTGCACGGTTTCAAAGTAGCGCCGGGCATAGCCGGTCCCCGCGAGGTCGAAGCTCGAGATGCCGCAGAGCTGCACCGAGAGGAGCAGAAAATTGTCGAAAGGACTAGGCATGGGTGGGCACGGGGTTGGGAGCGGTCGGATTCGTGGCGACTGCAGCGGGCGACGGTTGCGGCGGGTATTTGAAGTGGTTCATTTCAAAAGTCGGCGCGGCATTCTCGTGGGTGCCGGGAATCGGATTGTGAATGAGCCGTTCCATGGCCACCTTGATGGCGAACATTTCCTTGGCAAAGACGCCGCCGAGCATTTCGGGGTGGCCGTTGAAGGCGGTGTTCAATTTTTCGAGGAAGCGTTTGTACTGGCCGTTGAAGAGCAGCGCGTTTTCCTCCAGGTCGGGATAACCGTGATAGTCGGCGACCTTGGCATTCGTTTTGATCGGGTAAACCGCATCCATATCGACGGGGAAGAGCGCCCCCCGGGGATGACCGGCTTTATCCCCCATGCCATCCTTTTTCGGGTCCCGGTAATACCGCTCTTTCACGATCTGGTCGAACCGATAATAGTGGGCAAGCTCGCCCTCGTCATCGTAAACGCGCTCTTTGCTGCCTTCGCCCTGCCCGGCAATAAATTCGACGGCCGCGATCGCGGTTTCCAGGTTGGTGATCACCATCGATTCGCCCCCGGCCGAATAGAAATACTTCGGCGGGATCTGGTAGCCGGGGTGGCCGGAGAACAGGACTTCCTCTCCCATCGTTTGCGCCAGCTCGACAAAGCCAAGATGAATGGCTTTGTAAAACTCACCGATACTCCAATAGTGAAGCATGATCTGGTTCGCTTCGGAGTCCTTGGCCGCCACGTGGGGAATCAGGGACTGGCCCGCTTCGGAGATCGTCTTTCGCTTGCGGGTCAGATTATGGTGCGCGATGAAGGCGATGTCGTAATGCAGTTCATACTTGTCCTCTCCCACTTTGGTGATGGGGACCAGGGGGTTCTCGCTTTCGAGCATGGACTCGCTGATGTGGCGGCCCGAAATGGGGACGGTTTTTTTGATGTGCTGGACAATTTCCGCGTGCTCGGGTTTCAGCGAGGTCGGCCGTTCGATGGAGAGGAAGGTCTGGAGGGCATCCTCCGAAAACTTCTCAATCCCCACCTCGAAATCATCCTGGCCGGTGGGAAGGTGCGTGGGAAAGTGGGGAACGAATTTGGGGCAAACGAGATCGGGATGACCGCCGATGGCGTTGAGCAGGTTGGCCGCGAGGGTGAGGTGGAGCATTTCCTCCTTGGCGACGGCACGGATGATGTCGATGGAAGGTTTGTTCTCCTCGATCTTCGCGCTGTACGCGGCGGTGAGATACGGTGGGATCGTGGCATGCTCGAGTTGAAGCGCGACCTGGAGGTATTCTTTGAGCTGCTGGATGTTTTCGATGACGGTGCTGGGCGTTTGGATCATAAACCTTCGGGGCAATGGGTTTCGGTTACAGGCTGGCGAGGTGTTTGAGGACGGCTTCCGCCGCTTTGTAGCAAAGCGCCGCCGTGGTGAGCGTGGTGTTGGACGAGCCGATCGACGGCATGCTGCCCGGCCCGATGAGGTAGAGGTTTGGGTGATCCCACGATTTCTGGTTGGAATCCACCACCGAGTCGGCCCGGGAGGTTCCCATCACGTGCGTGCCGGCCAGGTGGTTGCCCCCGCGAATGGCATATCCATTGCCATTGTAAGTGATGTAGCCGTAATCCGTGGCTTTGTAGTTGGTGTAGTCGTCCGCCCCCAGTTTCGTGAAGATGCGATGCGAGAGTCCGCGGGCGTACTCCGCGGTGGCCAGGCTGTAGTCGGAGAGCTTGAAATCAACTATCGGGCGCATGTTCCCCAGGCGGTCGATGTATTGCTCATTCACCGTGACCCGGCTCTCGCGATCAGCCGGCATCTCGATCATGTAGGCGAGCAAAAGCTGGCGGGCCAGGCGCTCGGTGAGTTTCTCGCGCAGGGCGCGGCCGTGCAGGTTCTGATCGTCAACGAAGTATTTGAGATCGTCGATCGGCGAGCCGGTGGCCCAGCCCCAGCCGTCGTTGTGAATGTCGGTGGCAAAGGAGGCGAATCTCTGGCGGAAGTTGCCGCGCCGGAAATTGCAAAGACCGGAGCTGCAGGAGGGGCCGCGCCCGACGCCGGCGTTGACCGGCAGGAGCCCCCAGCAAAGCAGGTACGGGTGGTCCATGAGGTTGCGGCCGATGAGATCGTTGACGGGTTGTTGGTTCAGAACGGAGGAGGCCAGCATCAGCCGCGCATTCTCGACGGCATTCGCGGCCAGGATGAAGAGCTTGCCCCGCACTCGGTGGGTCTTGTACGCGGCCGATTCCCGGCTTTCGTAGCGTTTGAATTCGATCTCGGTCACCGCACCTGTTTCGGGATGGATGAAGACCCGGCTGGCCACCGCCTGGTTGAGGATCTCGGCGCGCCCGGTCTGAATCGCTTTGATCAGAATTTTGCGGGCATCGAAACGAGCCTGCACCGGGCAGAGGGGGACGCAATTGGTGTTGCCCTGGCACCGCTCTCCTTCCTGCGTCTGGTGCATGCTGATGGCACCAGACGGCTGGTACGGCTGGTGATCATTCCATTGATTGAATTTTGCGTAATCGGGATTGGGGTCGGCATTTTTCGCCTGGGGAAAGGTGATCCAGTCAATGTTGAACTTCTCGCCATCGAGCTCCTCCTGCATGCCCTTGACGCCGCTGGCGACGATCTGGTCCAGATAGCTGGCTTGCAACTCGACCATCGGGTAAACGTAGTCGTCGCTGCTGTATTCCACGCCCACCGTTCTTTGGGCCGCGGCATTTCCCGAGACGCCGAGGACGAACTCCGCCTTTTCGTAATAGGGCATCAAATCGTCGAGGCCGATCGGCCAGTCGAGCCCCTGGCCGAAATTGCTCTTCAACTTGAAGTCCTCCCGCAACATGCGAATGGCCTTGGCCTCCCAGTGGACCGTGGTGCCGCCCAGCACGCGGGTATAGACCGAGTCGCTGACAAACGGGCCGGACTGCACCCAGTAGGGCTCGGTATTGGTCTCCCCGGCCGCCAGCTTCCTCAGATCGGAACTGCGGGGCATTTCGGCGTTGGGATTTCGCGGAAAAGGTCCGTTGTTATCCTCGTACGGGTTGGAATAGAAGGTTTCGAGATATCGTTGATAGCCGTGCTGGGAAAGATCGCGCCCCAGCCCGGCTTCCAGGATAAGGACGCGATATCCTTTGCTCGTCAGTTCGTGGGCCAGGATGGCGCCGGAAATACCAGCGCCAACGATGACGGCGTCGTAATTTTTTGAGACGGCTTCTTCCACCGCAATGGTGGGAGCAAGGGCTGCGCTGCGATGTTCGGTGGCTGGCATGCGTCGGGATATGGGCTAGGCGGAGTGGATTAGGGACGAGGGCCGATGGGAAAGCGGTCCCCTGATGGGATTGACTGGAGAACCAGATGAAGGTGAGAGCGAAATGGGCGGAAATCGCGAAAAGGTGAGAGCGTCACCCGGTTTGCGCGGTGTGGATGAGGTTCGGGAACCGTTTTCATGGTCGTAATCCCGGGTTTCATCCCTCCACGTGCTGGCCGGTTTTCGCGCGGACCGCGGATAGAAAGGACGCGTAACTCCACGTCAGATTGCGAACGCTCTTTTCATACCCGGTGGTCCCGTCGAACTGCTCGCTGAGTTCGAAACTATCACTGTGATAAATGACCGCCCGCAGCATCGAGTCTCCGGCATTGCGGAGGTTGGCGGATACGGTGGCGGCGGGCGTGGTTCCATCTACGCCGACCTGGGCAAAGAACTGCGCGGAAAGCGCGTCGATTGGCACCGTGCCCGTCTTGTCGATTTCGTTGGCGAGCGTGTAGTAGAGCTCGGCAAAGTTGCAGGTGCAGAGCGCCCACGGATGTTTCCCCAGGGTATTGTTGCTTTCGTCACCATCATAGACATCCCCGGGATAGCGTCCCAGCAAGGGCCCGCGGCCTTGGGCCGCATCCACCTTGTTGACCGGGTATTGTTCCGGTGAGCTGTCGTCCGCCCACTGGCCCCGCAGTTGCGCCGCGGTGGCGAGCAGCTTGGTATCGGTTACGGCGATTGCCCCATACAGGGCGGCACACACGATGTCGATGTTGGTATCGTAGAAGGGCACCGGTGGCGGAAGGATCGACACGTAGTACTGTCCATTCCAATGCTGGCTCAGGGCGTTTTCCAGCCAGGCGATCGCCCCGTCGATTCCGACCGGCACCGCGATGCCGAGGGTATTCGCCTTGATCATTTGGAAGCAACGCAACTGCGCGGCCCGCGCAAAAAAGGATTGTCCCGAATGCTCCTCCCAGAGATTGGTCGTCGGGTTTTGATAGACCGCGAGCAGGTAGTTGAGGTTTTCGGCGATGAGATTCCTCGCCACGCCCTGCGTCGCGCCATTGAGGAGATTGAAGCCGAGCAAAATCGCCACCGTTTGCAGGGCCGGCCCGTCGCTTTGCTCCGTCCATGGGCGCGAATAGCCATTGATCGTAAAGCAGGCGTGTCCCTTGGTCGGCGTCGCGTTGTTAAAGCACGTATTGGCGAAAGTGACGTAGTCGATCAGTTCCTGCACCCCGCCGCCCGGGGAGGCTGGAGGATTGGCGGCGATGAGTTCCATCGCGGTGATTGCCGCATCCCGCGTCCAGTTGAAAACATAGTCCTGATCCACGCCCGGCGTGTTTTTTGGGAAGGATGGCGCGGCCAGCACACATCCCGGCAACGACCAATTCGCCGGGTTCACCGGATCATTGAAGACCAGTCCGTCGCTGGCGATGTTGCGGAGCATCAGCGAATACATGTGCTGGGCGATCTCCGTGAAGTCGGATTTCGCGAGGTTTACGGTGAGATTGGTGTAGGTAATCATGAGATCGGTTCGGTTTTGCTGGGTCGGGGGTTCGGTGTCGCGTTTTCCGGGAGACGGCAGTGGCTAGGGATTTGCTTTGGCATCGATCGCCTCTTTCCACGTCGCATTGGTCGGAATCGATCTTTGTGACACCACGACCTGGATCAGGGATGGGCCGCCGGAGTTTTCCAGGGCGCCGATCACGGCTTCCTTCAGCTCGGCATACGTCTGGACTTTCCATCCCTTGCAGCCAAAGACTTCCGCGAGTTTGCTGTAATCCCACGGATGCAGGATGCACGATTTGTAGAATGGCTTTTCCGTGGAAAAAACCGACGCATCGGCGAGCCACTGCTCCACGCCGTAAACCCCGTTATCAATCACAAAAATGATCGGGTTGAGCTGGAAACGGGTCTGCGTTGAAAGGCATTGGGCGCACATTTGAAATCCGCCGTCTCCCGAAAAGACCATCACCCGCTGGTCGGCCTGTTTTGCCAGGCTGATGCCGGTCGCCGCCGGGGCGATATAGCCGATGGCTGAGTAGGAGGACTGGATGATGAAGCCCTTCGGAGTGCCTACTTTAAGCAACAGGCTGCCAAAGTAATTCAGGCTGGCATCCGCCCCCAAGATCGACTTTTCGGGGATATATTCGGGGATGAAATCGTAGAAGCCCTGGTAGGTGATTTCATCCGTCAGGTTTACACTCGAAGCTTCGGGGGCCGGTATTTGAGGCAGCGCCTGGGCTGGGCGCGTAACCTTCGCGGCCAGTAGTCCATCGATCAAATCCCCCAGGGAAACCTGCGCGTAAAAATCGGTGCCGTATTTGACCGTGTCCAGCGAGGCAAAGGCCGTACTTTTAAAATCGGGGCTCCAGCCCAGCAGGTTGATGTCTGTCAACCAGACCCCCAGCGCCAGGATGAAATCGGCATCCTCGACCAGCTTCTGAACCGCAGGGGTGGATGACTGGCCGTCGAAGACCCCGGCAAACTGTGGATCGTCCTCGGATAAAACCGCTTTGCTCAAAAGCTCGGTCACATACGGGAGGTTCAGTTGCTTGATCAGCCGCTCGGCTTTTTCCTGCAGGCCATAGCGGTCAACTTCCACCCCCACCCAGAGCAGCGGCTTGCTGGCGCTTTCCAGGTCCTTTTTGACCGCGGCGATGGCCTGTTCCAGTCCCGCCGGGTCCGACATCGTCCTTGCGGGTTTTAAGATGCCCCGCGGGGGTTCGCACTCCAGCTCGACCATGTCTTGCAGGAGTTCGATGTAAACGGGGCGCCTCTCGGTTACGCATTGGGTCAGCGCGTAATCGATCAGCATCGGGGCGAGATCCGGGTTATCAATTCTAACCGCCGCCGCAGTTACGTATTCAAACACTTGAAGGTCGGTTTCCCGCCCGCTGATGAAGTGGTGTGCGCTAAAGCCGGTCTGCTCAAACGTGAGCGTTCTCTTGATGCTCGGCGTGCCATTGATCAGCACCACCGGAACCCGCTCCACATACGCCCCCGCGATGGGATTCACTGCGGATAACGCGCCCGCGGAATAGGTGACGCAAAGTGCGCCAATTCCTTTCAATCGGGCGTAGCCGTCAGCCGCAAAGCCTGCATTGAGTTCGTTTACTTCTTCGATAACTTGGATTTTGCTCGGTCCGACGTAATTGTTTACCCAGTCGATGGAATAATCGCCGGCAATGGAAAACAAATGCTCCAGCCCTAATCCGGCCAGTCGATCCAGCAGATACTGTCCTACGGTATATGGTTTGCTCATGGCTTGATGTTAAAAAGGGTTGTTCCGTTAGTTGCCCTGCTTGTTTGCCTTGGGATTAGTATTGGCTCGCCCCGCCGAAGAGCCGTGGCATGTAGATGTCGAATATTCCCGGGCATTTCCGGTCGGGGTACCTTTGAAGCAAAAAGCTCTTGAAGGCATCATTTGCCAAACCATTGCTGACTGCATCGCGTGCCGCGCACAGATACTCGATGTTCGCGGCCACTTCGTTCTTATCCGCCAGAAAGCCGTGTCCCGGCAGGAATAGCTCGTCGTCCGATACCAGCATTTCTCTCAGCACTTGGATCCAGTGCCCCATATCCTGGGTAAGGTAGAGGTGGGTCCCGCTATAAATTAAGTCCTGGACGATATGGATCCCCAGTTCGGGGAGTCTGATGGTGAGAAGGAAATCGATTTCCGTATCCACCACCCTGGCGACAACGTATTTTACCCCATCGATGATTTCCTCGCCCGGGTTGGCGACGTTCTGGGGCACCACGATCTTTTGCGGGGCGAGGTCCCCCAGCTTCCAATGGTCTTTCCGGGAATCCTCCCCATGCTGGGCCAGAAAGCTGATCGTCTCAGGCAGGGCGTAAATGGCGATGTCTTCGAAGGCGGTCCCCAACCCGAACCAATGATCGGGGTGCCGGTGGGAAAGATACAGCCGGTCGATTGGTTTCCCCAGGCTGTCCGCGTATTCCCTGAATTTCGTGGCATAGGGGGCGAGAAACTGGCTGTCGATCAGCACAAGGCGGTTCTTGCTCTCGATGATGTGCGTGGCATTCGCGATGTTGTCGTCCGTGAAAGCGGCAACAAAGGTATGGATACGGACGTGGCCGACTTTTTTCGTGATGATGATGGGATCTGGTAACGGGGCGGACATAGAAGTGTGAACGGTTGGGGGGGCGTGGTTCAGGCGACTCCCGCAGTGGCTGTTTGAAATCGGCAGAGCTGCGTCTTGATCTCTTTCAGCGCGGCCTCGGCGATGTAATAGGCGCTAAGCTCTTCCGGTCCGTCTTTGTCCTCGCCGGGTCTCCAGAAGCGCCGGCGCGTCATCCTCATCCCGCTGTCGAGCGGAGGGATCGCGTTGAACACTTCGATCAAGTAGGGCCCGTGGTAAACGGGTTCGATCTCGCCCAGCATCACCTCCCAGGGAATCCAGCTGTCATGCACCGCGCCGCGATCAGGCGCGGAGATATGGATATAGGATAGCTGATCCAGTTCGGCCGCCCGGGCCACATCTTTCTTAAAGATCGTCGGGCCCTGGCTTTCCATTAAAGATTGCGCGGTATCGATCGTCACGCCGCACGGCGCCTTCTTGATCTTCTCGAGAAACTTCAGCACCTCCGAGACCATGTTTGGCCCGGGCGTTTCCCAATTCTTGACCGGCTCAATTGCGAGCTTTACCCGCTTCTTGAGCGCGTAATCCGCCAGTTCATCAATGATGGGCTGCGCCGCCTTGTATCGCGGCTCCAGCCAATCCAGAAGCGCATCGCTCCACATCGGCTCGCCGAGGTCCGTCAGCGGAAAGGCCCCATAGGGATAGACGAACGGCCCGGACATGATGGAATCCTTCCAGTCCCCGCCCAGCGCCGCAGTAATATCGACGCGCGATTTGAGATAGGAAAGCGCCTGCTTGCGCTGTTCCTCGTACGGAGAGGTCGGGTCGAAGAACCGGGTGGTCCCAACATTGGTGGCGAACTTCTTGTCTCGGAACCCGGCCTTGTCGAAAGCCTCTTTCAAGCGGAGGTAACTTTCGACCTCCTGCTGATGAGGGACGCTCGGATCCCGGTTGGCGATGTGCATGTCGAACCCGTCGTAGCCCATGTCGGAGAGAACCTTCATGTGATTGATCAGGACCTGGGTATAAGCCGGGTCTTCCGGCCGCAGATCGACCGTAAACATGAAGAAGCTGAAGTAGATTTCTCGTTTGGATTCCGTGCTCATATTAATAGCCCAGGTGTTTGCGCAGGTAGGCCCGCGCGGTTTTTGCACAATGAAGCGGATTCGCATTGGCCGGATTTTGTTCCGCCTCGATGACCATCCAGCGGTTGAACCCGGCGTCCTTGATGATTTCCACAATGGGGTCCAGATCCAGTTCGCCCTCGGGATCCCCGGGAACGGTGAAAATTCCGTTCTCGATGGCTTCGTAAAAGCTGTAATTCTTGCTCACCGCGTCGGCCAGCACCGCTCCGCGCACATTCTTCAAATGCACGTGGGTGATGCGGGTGACATATTTTTTCGTCAACTCCACGAGGTCGCTCTGGCTCGCCCCCCCGTAGCGCAGGTGGGCGGTATCCAGGCAGAGCCCCACGTAATCGGGGTTGGTGGAGTCGAGTAACCGCTCGGTCTCCTCGATGGTCATCACACACGTGCCGACGTGCGGATGGTAGCTGAGCTGCATCCCCTGGTCCTTGGCATATTTGGCCGCCCGGTTCATGAGCGTGGTGAGGAGATACCACTGGGCCTCATTCAAAATCGGGCGTTCCGTCAGCACTGCTTTAGTGCGAACTTGATTCACAGCATTGGCCAGTTCCGCCACCACGACATCCTTTGCCCCGACTTCTTGCAGGAACGTGACCTGTGCCTGAAAAGCGGCAAAGGCTGCGTCTGCATCAATGCCGGTGGTGAAGGCGGTCCCGGCCCACGTGCTTGCGATCTTGAGCTCCCGGGATTTCATCGCGTGGAGCAGCGATGGCAACTGGGTCGGGTAGTTGTGACCGGTGCTGCCTCCTTCGAAGCCCGCCTCCTTGGTCTGGTCGAGAATGACTTGGTAAGGCGTATCGTTTCCGATTTCCGGGAAGTCGTCGTTGGTCCAGCCGGTCGGTTGGATTCCGAGGATCATTTTTGTCTGCGGGGTATTCATGAGGCTTCTTTCGCTTTATCCTTGGTGCTGCCAATTTGAAGGTTGTCGCCGGTCTGTTTAAACCCGGCGGGAGTAATGCTCTATCAGGGTCGGTATTCTATGGGGGAATTTGTTCTTAAAGTCGTTTTAAGTAACCAAAAGGTATTATTTTTATATTTTCCACTTATCTTGAGACAGTGGTATCCAGATGCAGTCCATGGCGGTCGCTACATTACGGCCTGCCCTGCAGGTCCATGCCTGGGTAGTTGACGCAAGAAGCCGGCTGATTCATTGGCATCTCAAGTCCTTATTCGCTCTCCAATTCCTTGGGCCGCTTCGCAAGATTGTTTTCGGGCATAGCCCTATCGTAGTTGCTTTGTGGATTTACCTTATGGTTTGAACGTATATTGCCTGCTCTGCATAGTCGCTGGATACCTTTATTCCAATGACTATCGTTCGTTCTTTAGCTTGCTCATTTCCGAGTGCTTCTCACCGTTGTCTTAAAACCATGCATCGCCATTTTTCATGCCATCGGTCTTTCTATTTGTTAAAGACGGTTCTTCCTTGGATGGCGTGACTATTGCCGGAAACTTCATCCAGCGGCAAGGGAATTTTTTGTGACCTCTGTAAGAAGGAATGCTCTTCCGAACGCCGGGTGACCTTACAAGTATTTGTTTAACAATGGATTATAAAAGTGATTTTTTTTCTTAAATTCCCCGCCTGGCTGCCAATAAATTACGAAACGAAGGAGAAACTCGCCAAAAATGACCTGTAAATTTCCCGCCAGCGTCGGTGGGAGTGCACCATTGCGTCGATTGGCCGAAAATTCTGGAGATTTTGAGGGTCGGCTCCACTTCGCTGGATTCCATCCGCAGAGCCGGATTTTTTTTGAAACGATGATTGCGAAACGGAATGGAGAGGAGCCGGATTCCGGCAGTTTGCGCTCAAAACCAGACGGGCGATTCGATCTGGATCGTTTCCGGCAGGAAAACCGGCAAATCATTCATCGATCAACGTTTACAGATGGTGGGCAGGACTGGATTCGAACCAGTGAAGGCGTAAGCCAGCGGATTTACAGTCCGCCCCGTTTGGCCACTTCGGTACCTACCCATCTTGTCTGCGATTCGCAGCCGTTTGACGGGCTGAGAAACGCGGGGACGTGTTGTTACTATTACATCCCCGGCAGTGCAAACGAAAATTTCAGATTTTAATTCGCGGCCTTCTTGGGCGGGGCGATGGCAACCTTCTCGCGGGGAAGGATTTTGAGGGACTTGATGACGACGCGGTCCAGCGGATTGTCGTTGGTATCGGCGGGCTGCTGGCTGATTTCGTCGAGCGAATCCATCCCGGCGATCACGTGGCCGAAGACGGTGTACTGGCCGTCGAGATTCGGCATCGGCTTGAGGCAGATGTAGAACTGGCTGCCATTGGAGCGCCGGGCGGGATTGATGTTGTCGGGCAGGCGGGCCATGGCGACAGCACCGAGGGTATGCTTGAGGCGGATTTCCGGCGCGAGGGTGTAGCCGGGACCGCCAGTGCCGATGTGGCCGCGGTCATTGTGCCGGCTGAGCGGGTCGCCCATCTGCACCAGCAGATGCGGGAATACACGATGGACGGCGAGGCCGTTGTAGAAGCCTTTGTGGACGAGTTTTTCGAAGTTCTCCACCGTGGTCGGGGCAGCGTCGGGCGAAAGGCCGATGACGATCTCGCGGAGCTTGCGATCATGGCCAAGCTTGAGCTTGAGCACGGCGACGTCTTCCGCCTGGGCGGGGTGAAGGGCGACGATGCCGCCGAGGAGCAAAAGGAGCAGGTGTTTCATGGAAAGTCTATGGGACGAACGGCAGCGGCCTGATCTCCACCTCGCGCGCGGCCTGGCCGGGGGCGCGGGTGTGCAGGAGAGGCCCCGCAGTTCCGCGTCTCAAGTAGCCGAGGGCGATGGGTCGCGACAAGGCAAAACTCCAGCCGACGCTGGTGATGGTGGCGGATTCACGTTCCGCATTGGCGTCGGCAAAGAGCGACTCGCCGGGTGCGAGCGGTTCGTGGTCGCACGAAATGAAACCGCTGAGGCTGCGGTTTACGTGGCCCACGCTCTTGATGCGGGAGACGATTTCCTGCCCCAGATAGCAGCCCTTGGCAAAATCAATCGCCGTGGCATCCAGCCCGGCCTCGGCAGGCAGGGTTTCCGGCTTCAGCTCGGCCTCCCAGCGGGGCAGGCCACGTTCGAGTCGAATACTTTCCAGCACCTCGCCCCCGGCTTCAAGCCGGGGCAGCGCCGGGGTGAGCTGGGAAAGGATGGCCTCCGCTTCGCTGGTGGTGCAAAAGCGGTCAAACCCGCGAATGCCGAAGCGATAGCTCTCCAGCCATTGGGCGGTCTCCAGCAGCAGCGCCATCGCGTCGCCGCTCGCCGGGGCCAGCAGATGGAGATGGCGCGTGGATTCGGTCACATCCTCCAGCACCGCATCATCGGCGATGATGTAACGCTCAAGCCGCAGGCCCAGCGAATCGCGCAAACTCCCCTCCGCATCCAGGCGCAGAAAATCCGCTCCGGCGGAAATCCACACGTCGCCACACAGCCGGCCCTTCACATCGAGCACGCAGGCCTGGGAAAGCTTGCCGGGGGCAAGCTTCTTCACATCCCGGGTCACCTGCCCATTGAGATAGCGCACGCGGTCCGCGCCACTGAGTTGCCAGCGCGCGCGCGCCGAGAGGTCGATAATCGCCCCCCGGGTGGTCGCTACGGTATAAAGCTCCGCTGCCGTCATTGGACTTCCTGGGACGGGCTGCCAGCGGCACCGACCGGCAGCACTTCCACCGTGACTTCAGCCGGCTTTGGTTTCTCGAAGCGTTTCGCGAGGGAGGAGAAGTCGAGCTCGCCCCAGCCGCGCGTGTTGCAATCGGCCAGCAGGCTGGCATCGAGCGAGGCGGTGGGCAGGTCGAGCTCGAGTGATTCCGCCAGCGACTTGAAGAGGTTGAGATCCTTCAACATGTGCTTGATCGAGAAATGCGGGTCGTACTCGCCGCTCAGCATGTGGGGCAGCTTCATGGCGATGATGCCGTTGCGCAGGGCGTGATCGTGCAGCGCCTCCTCCAGCAGGGCGGGCTCTACGCCATCGGCGCGCAGCAGAGTTACCGCTTCGGCCAGCGACTGGACGGCCGAGGCGACGAGCATGTTGAGCACCAGCTTCATCGTCGCCGCCTGGCCCATCGTGCCGACCTTGACGATTGCCTTGCTGCTCGCTTTCAACACCGGTTCCGCGGCAGCGAAGGAATCCGGATCGCCACCGAGATAATAGACGAGCTGGCCATTTTCCGCCGCAACTTTGCTGCCGGTAAAAGGCGCGTCGATGAAGGCGGCTCCGAGATCCTGCACCATTTTCGCCGCCTGTTTCGTGATTTCCGGCCCCACCGTGGCATGGCACATCACCGTATGTTGCGGGCCGAGGCTGGTCGCCATCGAGCCAATCACTTGAAAGAGCGCCGGGCCATCCGCTACGAAGATCTGGATGAGCTCGCAGTTCTTCGCGATTTCCGCCGGGGAGCCGAGGAAGTTCGGCTCGGGCTTGGGCGAGCGGTTCCAGACGAAGACCGGGAAACCCGCCATGCGCAGACACGCGGCGATCCGCGAGCCAATGATGCCGAGACCGATAATGCCGACGTGAGTGCGTGGTTTGTGGTGCATATCGTGGTGCCGCTACACCACACTGCCCGGCGGCAAAATGCAAGCTGCGGCACGGCATAAAGGGCGTCTTTCCCTGAAAAGAAAAAGACCTCCGCCGCATCTGCGCACGGAAGTCTTTCTCGGGGAAATCACCAGCGGCTTAGTTGCCGTCGGAGGTGGTAGTGGTCGTCGTGGTGGTTTTCTTGATCACGACCGTCGGAGCCGGAGCGGGCTCGGTATCGGTGACCGTGGTGTGCTGCTCCACCGCGGCATCGCTGTCCTCATGGTGGTGCCGAACCACGCGTTTTACGATCACCTTGCTGGCGATCAATTGATCGCCCACGCGGGTGTATTCCACGCTCACCGGGGTACCTTCGCGGACGTAGGACGACGAAATGGTATTCCCCTCCGCGTCCACGTAGCGGGTGGTTTTGCTGAAGGTGTAGCGAATGGGCGGGGCATCGTCGTGCGTACGAATCACCACGGCGCCATCGCCGAAGGTGGAGACCGTGCCCACGGTAATCACGGGGCGGGTGGTCACGGTGGTCTCCTGTTGCTCCACTGGTGCGGGTTGGGTCACGGTGGTGGTAGTGCTGCTGTCGCTCGACATGTCTTGAGCGAAGAGCGGAAGGCCGGCCACGGCACCCAGAGAAGCGATGATTAGGATATGTCTTTTCATAGTTTCAAATGGTTGTTAGTGATGGCCGAATATAATGCGGCCTGCACATGGTTCGTCGTTCGCTGGCGGAGTGGATGGGAAAAAGAATTTTCTTTCCGGAGACACGCAGTCAGCAAGGTGTGCGCGAATCTCTATTGTCATGAAAAACATCGTTCATCTCATTGCAGGCTTGATGGTTGTTTCCGCCGCCCTGTTCACGGGCTGCACCACGGTGGTGCATGACCATCCGGCAGCCACGACAACGACTCAAACTACAGAGGAAGCCACGGTCGCTCAACCCGTGGGCGCCACCCAGACTACGGAAACCAAGACGGTCCGCAGCTACTAAGGTCGCTCCCCCGGACTTGACCTCCCCGGCATCCCCTCCGAAGGGCGGTTCCATCATCTGGAACCGCTCTTTTTATGCCCAAAACTGGAGGTCCCCTGGCTTTCGGCGATTTTATTGAAAAGGCGATCTTTTGGTGGTTGTACTTAGGATTTCTCCCTAATTTTCGAACTCATTATTTTTGTAGAAATATAAAACGAATTCTTCGGGGCCTTTCCGGTTGATATGTGTTGGTGACAAGAAGGCGGGAGGGGGGATTTCGATTCGATTTAAGAAACAAAAAACCCCGGCACGAGTAGCTCGCGCCGGGGTCTGCATTGATTGATTTGAACTGGTCAGGTCAATTGTTGTCCTGCTGGTCCTGATCCTTGTCCTTTTTCTTCTTCTTGCCTTCGCCTTTGCCGCCACCACCACCGCCCTGCTGGGCGGCTTGTTGCTGCAGCATCTGCTGTTGCGCGGCGCGCTGTTCCTGCTTGCGCTCAGCCTTGGCGGCCTGGTTGCCCTGTTCTTGCTGGGCCTGACGGCGGGCCGCCTTTTCCTGCTGCTGGGCCTGGGCTGCCTGGTCTTGTTGAGCCTGGCGACGGGCTGCTTTCTCCTGTTGAGCTTCGGCCTGGGCCGCTTGGTCGGCCTGGCGCTGGCGCTTCAGTTCCTGAGCCTGGGCGTCGTCCTGGTTATTCTTGTTCTTTTTGCCTTTCTTGGGCTGGTCGGGATTGAAGCTCTGCGTATCGGCCGGCTGAGTTGGGGTAGCGGCGCCACCGAAGTCCGCATTGTCCTTGTGCTTCTTGCCTTTCTTGCCGGTGGCCTGGACATCGGGTTGCGCGGCCTCGGGCTGCTGCGCTGCACCACCGCCCAGGAAGGGCTGGAGGTTGTTGTCACCCTGATGCTTCTTGCCCTTGCCCTTCCCTTTGCCTTCACCAGTGGTGGCGGCATTCGGGGCGGCTTGTTCCAGAGTCTGCGGAGTCTGGGCGGCGGCATTGTTCACGGCCTGGTTCTTGGGACGCTTGGCGTCGGTTTTGAACTTGGTTTCAATCGCCTGGCGCTGGCCGGGATCAGTTACCCCAGACCAGCCGCGGTCGGCCTTGGTCTTGCCCAGATGCTTGGTAACATTCTTCGGGGCGAGGCGGGCCGTGCCGGCCCGGGTCACCTGCGGTGCCTGGACGATCAGCGAATTGCCTTTCACCCGGCCATTGAGCGAGCCGCCACCTTTTACATCGGTCTGGCGCACCAGATTCAGCCGCTGGATCGGGTGGGCGGTGCGTTGCGAGATCGTCGCAAAGTTCGGGCCGCCGTTGTAAACGGTCTTGTTCACCTTGGTGACGTTGATGTTCGTGATGTTGGTCGTGTTGTTGATGATCGTCACGTTTTCCTGCTTGTTCACGATCACCGTGCGCAGATCGGGGTCGCCGAAGTGGCCTACGGGGCAGAAGTTGTAGTAGCTCGGGCCGATGTCGAACTCGGCATCCACGCCAAAGCCGATGCCCACGCTGGCGCTGAAGTGCGCCTCGGGCGGAAGCGGAGCCCAGCCCACGTAGTCATCGTTCGAACGCCAGGAAACCCAGGCCGGGGCCCATTCCGTGCCGGGCACCCATACCCAGCCTTCCTCGTCGAGATCGACCCAGCGGCCGTAGTGGTAAACGATGCCGCCGTAGTCTTCGTAGGAGACCCAGGTCCAGCCATCGTCGGTGTAGGCCCAGTAGCCGTCCTGATAAGGGCGCCAGTCTTCACTCACATTGGAAGGACGCCAGCAGTAGCCGTAGTCATCCGTGGAGACCCATTCGCCGTAGGGAGAGAGATTGTCGTAGAAGAAGCCGACGGACACTTCGGCCTTCGCCGAATGCGGCATGGCCGTCGTGGCCGCGAGGCCGAGGAGGATGGAGAAAACAAAGGTTCTTAGTTTTTTCATGGTTGTATTGCGGAGTTACCTGTGAGACCGATGCCCGACAAGATTCATTCAACGAATTTAAATTACTGCATGGAAAGACATCGAAGAATTTTGGGAACCATCGCCTGTTTACTATTCGTGCTGGCGGTGATGGGTGGTTGCAAAAAGAAGATGGACGACACGCTCGTGGTCGGGATGGAACTCGCCTATCCGCCTTTTGAAATGACCGACCAGAGCGGCCGGCCGGCCGGGGTGAGCCCCGCTTTGGCCCGTGCGCTTGGGGAATACTTGCATCGTCCCGTCCGCATCGAAAACATCCCTTTCGACGGGCTCATCCCGTCGCTGAAAACGGGCAAGATCGACCTCATCATTTCTTCCATGACGGCCACGCCTGAGCGGGCGCAGTCCATCGCGTTTTCCGAGCCCTATTTGCACACCGGTCTTTGCCTGCTGGTGGGGGCCAAAAGCACCGTCCAGTCCATTGCCGAGGCCGACCAGCCCGGGCGAACCCTGGTGGTGAAAAAAGGCACCACCGGCCAGTTGTATGCCGCGAAGAACATCCACCAGGCAAAGGTGCTGGTGCTCGACAAGGAAAACACCTGCGTGATCGAAGTGGTCGAAGGCAAGGCCGACGCGTTCATCTACGACCAGATGTCCACGGCGGAAAATGCGCGCCGCAATCCACAGACGACCCGCGCCCTGCTCCAGCCCTTCCAGCAGGAAGGCTGGGCGGTCGGGTTGCGCCAGGGCGACGATGCGCTGCGGCAGCAGGTAAATGCCTTCCTCGCCGATTTCCGCCGCCAGGGCGGCTTTGAAAAGCTGGGCGACCAATACTTGAACGAGCAGAAAACCCAGTTCAAGCAGCTGGGCATTCCGTTCTACTTCTAGGCCGTGTTAGAGCGGTTCTCGAAATGTAATTCTCGGGTCCTATCCTTTTGCATCGTCCTTCCAAAAGCATGTCATCCCGAGCGAAGCCGAGGGAGCTCAAACGTAATTCTGGTGCCGGGAGCGCTTCGCGAAGGCAAGGAGCGGTCTTGCTTTCCAAATTCGTGAATGCAACTTTGGTCAACGCCTAGTTAAACAAAAGGTCGCCACCTTTTTCGGACCTGGCCTCGCCGCCCATCGCGCGGGCCTGTTCAAAGGCGTCCTGCGCCTGGGCAGGCTGGTGGAGCGCGTCGTAGATTTGAGCGAGGAAGAGGTAGTTGCGCGGCAGGGCATTTTCGCGGGCGACTGCTTTCTTCTGCCATTCGAGGGCGGCGGCGGGATCGTTCTTCTTCAATTCCACGGCGGCGATGCCTTGGAAGGGTTGCGCGGAATGAATGTCGAGCAGCGAGGCATGCTGGAAGGCGGCCGTCGCGGCATCCCAGTCGCCGAGGGTGAGGTGCTGCTCACCCAGTCGCAGCCACGATTGATAGTGCCACCAGTTCCGGTCGCAATAGGTCTGCACTTCCTGCAAGGCTTCCCGGAGCCGGTTTTGTTTCTCCAGGATTGCGGCTTTGAATTCGATGAGGTCCCACACGTCGGGCGTGCGGGCGATGGCTTCGTCGAGCGCCTGGTAGGCGGGGTCGAAATGCCCGGTGGCCACCTGCACCTTGGCGTAGTTCAGGGACGCCTGCCAGGTCTTGGGAAACTCATTGGCCAGCGCGTCGCCCTTCTGCTTGTCGAGGTAGAGATTCTTGTTTGCGAGCTCGGTCTTCTGCTCCTTTGCATACACGATGCCCAGCACGATGCGGGCGTTGATGTAGTCGGGGAACTTCGCCACCGTGTCCTCCAGAATCTTCTGCGCCCTGGGCAGATCGCCGGCGTAGAAATAAGCCACCGCGAGATTGGTGTGGATGCGCGAAGTGCCGCCGCCGTTTTCAATCGTGCGGGTGTAGAAGTCGATCGGGTTGGTCCAGTCATTCGCGCGCACCGCCGTCCGGATAGTGAGCGGGATGAGTGCCAGGCAGAGCGCGCCGACGAGCACGGGCTGCCACGGATTGCGCAGGGTGAAAACCGCCGCGATGATCAACAGCATAAACCCGACGCTGGGCATGTAGATCCAATGCTCGGCCACCTGGGCATTGAGCGGATACAGGTTCGAGATGGGCAGGAAGCCGATCAAAAACCAGCCGATGGCAAACCAGCGCAGGCGACGGCCCGGCCCCTTCCAGATCGCCAGCGCGATGAAGGCCAGCAATGCCGCCGCGCCGATGAAGGTGAGCAGGCGGAAATGCGGCTGCCCGAGCCACGCCGCATTCGTGCCGATCTTGTCGTTCATGCACAGGGTGCGGTCCATGTGCAGGTTCGAAGGGTAAAAGATGAGGCCCGTATAATCCCCCAGCGCACCGAGCGCGAGCAGGGCCGGATCGCCATTGGAGGTGGGCACGGAGGCCGCCGTCTGGGGTGGCAGCATGGCGCGCAGGCCATAGCAGAGCCCCACGGCGACCACTGCGCCAGCGAGGCAGCCGAAACGGTCCCGCCACGAAATCCCCCGTTGAAAGCCAAAGGTGAAGAGCACGAACAGTGCGATCCAGATAATGGTGATTTCCTTCGAGCAAAGCCCGAGGGTGGTGCAGAGGACGGCCAGGACGATGCAGAGCACCTGGGGAACGCGTCGCGATTGCTGCGCCAGCGCACGCGCCTTTTCCACCAGCAACCAGGCGCTCAGGGCAAAGATGCAGGCCAGGCTGTCCGCGCGGCCCGCCACATATGCGACGGCGGCGTTGTGAATTGGATGAATCACCCACAGCGCCGCGGTAAGCAGGGCAATCCCCTCGACCTTCACCGGCTCCAGGTTTTCCCACAGCCGGGGAATCACGATCCGCAGAACCCGCCAGATGAGAAAGGCGCTCAACGCGTGATAGAAGACATTTGCCAGGTGGTAGCCAAAGGTATTTTGATCCCACAGCAGGTAGTCGAGAATGTAGGTCCAGTTCTGCACCGGACGGTAGTAGCCCGAGAGGGCATCGAGAAAGAGGCGATGGCGAAAGACCTCGAAGAAGAAAATGGGACTCTTGAAGAAGGGATTGCTGCCGACGAGAAATTCGTCATCCCAGAGAAACTGCCCGCTCAGGGCGGGAAAGTAGGCCAGCATGCCGGCCAGAAAAAAAAGCAGCAAGGCGAGAAGCCTGCGCTGTGACAGTTGAGTGAGGAGTTGTTTCAAGGAGCGTCGTCGGGGTTTGGATCGCCGGTTAAAGTGTGGATAGCGAAGCCGGGGCGGTGGATCAACCTTGTTTTCTCAAGGAAAGGCGGCCGGAGCCAGAACTGCGGGCAGAAAAAATGGCATCCAGGGCTTGGGAAGTGATTCCGCCGCCACTGGATGCCATCAATAAACTAGGACTATCTTTTGCTATTACCGGTCACTTATACGGCGACCAGAAGGAAGCGGGAGCAATGTCAGAGAGGGCAGTGAAAGTGGCATCTGGCACTTTCGGAATGCTGTCCACGACCAGGGAGGTGTAAGTATTGCCAAAAAGGTCCACGCCATTACTCGCGTAGAGCGGGGTACCGGTTTTGACATACAACTGAACCTGGCTCCAATTCAACGCCGTGCCCGGAGGACGGCTGTATTCCACGGCATACTCGTCGATCGCCGAATCAATCATGCGAAGATCTTGAAGGACGCGCGTGGCCTGCGAGCGCTTGCGGGCGCGCAGATAATTGGGGACTCCAATCGAGGCGAGCATGGCAATAATAGCCATGACAATCATCACCTCGACCAGTGTGAAACCTCTGTGGCTCCGATTCAGCTGCTGCAACATGAGCTATTTAAATAAGTTTGGTTAAGTGTTGCTTGGCCTCATACGGCTCACAAATTCTTCAGCGAGTCTCAGCGATCCGCTGAAAAAAGTGACATCCAGTGACTCCCGTGAGGGTGAGTGCACTGGATGTCCCATAATTTCAACTGGATGATCGCCGATTAACGATAGGGCGACCAGAAGCTGGCCGGGGCTACGTCGGAGAGCAGGTTGTAGGTCGTGCTGCTGACCTTCGGGATCGTGTCCACCTGGAGCGGAGCGTAGGAGTTGCCGAAGAGATCGTTGCCGCCGCTGGTGTAGAGCGCGGTGCCGGTCTTCAGGTAGTTCTGCACGTCGGACCACGCGACGGAAGCGCCGGAGGCCTTGTTGTTTTCGATCGCATACTGGTCAACGGCGGAGTCAACCATGCGAAGGTCTTCCAGCACGCGGCTGGCCTGCGAGCGCTTGCGGGCGCGCAGGAAGTTCGGGACGGCAATCGCGGCCAGAAGGGCGATGATGGCCACCACGATCATGATTTCAACGAGGGTAAAGCCCCCGCGCTTTTTGTTCAATTTTTGCAACATATCGGTATATATGAGTTTGTTTTTTGTTGGTTGTGCCTCAGGCTGTGGGCCCAAAGCTCAAGAGAGGTAAAGCAACCTTGATGCCAGCCACATGAACACCGCCGAAAATTCTTTATCTCCTCTTGGTCGTTCCCCAAAGTTTCTTCACTGGCTGGTTCGAAATCCCGCTTTCTGGCTTGCGCTGCTGACGTTTTCCCTGCGCTTGTTTGCCCTCTTAAAAATGGGCGATTCCCGCTACCACGTCTTCGACAAAGGGGACATGAAGTTCTACAACGACTGGGCTTTACGCATTCTCGACGGACGGGGATACGAGCCCGGCGCCTTCTATGGATTGCCCGGCTACGCCTACTTTTTAGCGGGCATATACTCGGTGATCGGCTTCGATCCGTTTACCGTCGGGCTGCTGCAATCGCTCTCCGACGCAATTATAGTAATTCTCATTTTTACAATCTCTCTCAACATATTTGAGAAACCGCTCGGGCCGTGGGTGGGAATTGTTGCCGGGCTGGGCTGGGCGTTTTTTCTCCCGAGCGAAACCTTTTCCATCGTGCTCATGCCCACCACCTGGCTGGCGCTGGCTTTTTGGGGCACCGTGCTGGTCTTGCTCAAGACCACCCGGTTTTCCTACTGGCGGCCCTGGCTGCCGCTGGGGCTGCTCTTCGGTGCCATGGCGATGATGATCGCTACCATCCTCCTGCTTCTTCCTCTGGTGATCTTCCGGGTCTGGTGGGTTTCCCGTTCGCTCTTCAAGACGCTGGCGGCCACCGTGATCCTGCTGGCGGGAACGTATGCCGGGATGTCGCCCTGCTGGATTCACAATTATTTCTACGCGCACGAGCCGGTCCTGCTCTCTGCCCATAGCGGGATCAATTTCTATATTGGCAACAACCCGGTTGCGAACGGCTATCCCAAGATTCCCCCCGGCATGCGGGCCGGGCAGGAGGGGATGCTGCAAGACTCGAAGGATCTCGCCGCCCAGGCCGTGGGGCATCCGCTCACCCACGTGGAGGTTTCCCAGTACTGGTCGGCCCGGGCGAAGGACTACATTCATTCCCACCCCGGAGAATGGCTGGATTTGATGGCGAAGAAGTTCCGCAATTTCTGGAACCGCTTTCAATATGATGACCTGAGCCTCATTGTCCTCTTTCGCGAAGCGGGCATCCTGTTGCCGGGCCTGGGCTGGGGCGAAATGGCTGCGCTGGCCCTGCCCGGGTTGATTTATGGCGCGTGGCGGTTTCCAAAAAGCCGCTGGGTGCTGGCGGCCGTCGCCCTGCATCTGGCGGCCTTGATGCCGGTCTTCGTCACCGAGCGCTACCGGCTCGCGGCGGCCCCCGGGTTGCTCATTTTTGCGGCGCTGGCCGTGGTGCTGCTCTGGGAATGGCTTTCCACCCGGAAATGGACCCGCGCGGGCGGCCTCGCAATGGGCTGCCTGGGTGGCGCCTGGTTTGTCTCCCTACCGGTGGGGGATTCCAGCCTGTGGGCACTGGATTACTACAACGTCGGGATCAAGGCCCTTGATGCGGGCGATCTGGCCCCCGCCCAAAAGAACCTGGAAACCGCCTATGGCTACGTGCGGGACAACGACGAGATCAACTTCGCGCTGGGTAATCTCTGGCTGCAAAAAGGCGACGACGAGCGGGCGAAGCAATTCTACCGCCACACCATCGAGATCAACCCGCGCCATGATCGCGCCTACAATAATCTGGCGGTGATCGCGATGGACCAGAAATACTACGAGGCCGCCAGCGGGTTCCTGGCCCGGTCGATCAACATCGATCCGACCCGCGGCCGCCCCTATTATCTGCTCGCCCGGGCCCGTCAGGCGCTGGGCGATCTCAACGCCGCCCGGCTCGCCGTGCAAAAAGCGCATTCCCTCGAGCCGGACAACAAGGATTATCTCGCCCTCTTCAATCAATTGGGGCATGAAGTAGGCGCTAAACCATGAGCGATACGGGCGATCTCTTCATCGTCATCCCGGCCTATCGGGAGAGCGAGCGCCTGCCCGGGTTTCTCCGGTCCGTCTGTCGCACCCTCGCCGCGTCCTCCTATCGTTACGCCATCCTCGTCGTGGACGACGGTTCCGGTCCACAGGAACAGGCAAAGCTCGGCGAGCTGGTAAACCGTCTGCGCCAGGAAGCGCCGGGGCTGCTGCCCCCGCTGTTGCTGCCCGAGAATCACGGCAAAGGGTACGCCATCCGCGCGGGCTGGAACCACGGCACGGGCTACAACTGGCTGGCCTTTGTCGATGCGGACGGGGCGACCGGCGCGAGCGAGCTGATGCGGCTTTGCGAACTGGCACAACTGGCCGGGCCCCCCGGCGCGGTCTTTGCCTCGCGAATCAAGATGCTGGGCCGCACCGTTACGCGGTCCGCCTTGCGGCATTTGCTGGGGCGCGTCTTTGCCACCTTGGTTGGGCAGGCGATTTGCCCGGCCATTTACGATTCCCAGTGTGGCTGCAAGATCATCCCCGGCAGCGCGTGGCCGTTGATTTCCAATGAAATGCAGGAGGACGGCTTCGCCTTCGACGTGGAGTTGCTCGCGCTGCTGCTCAAGCGTGGCGTGCCAGTGCGGGAGGAGCCGGTCAACTGGTTCGACCAGCCGGGGAGCCGCGTCCACCCGGTTCGCGATTCGATCCGCATGGCCCAGGCCGTGCGCCGCATCCGAAAGAGGCTTGGCAAAGCGCCGGGTTTATGAGCGCATGTCGCAACGCGCCGTTCGCTGCATGACTCTTTTTCAAAAAATTCCTCCGCGCCTCTATCCCTGGCTCATCCTGCTCGTGGCCCTCGTTCTCCGACTGGCCACCTTCAACGACGTGCAACTCAACGGCTTCGACGAACATGCCTACCTGCAATTTGCCCAGATCCTGCATAAGGACGGGCTGGACGGCATCCGTGAAGTCACCGCGAGGTATTCCACGGACAAAGATCTCGCGGCTTCGCCCCTGCCATTGCGCATTGGTTTCGTCGCGCTGGCCTCGTGGGTGTGTGATCTCACCGGGAAATATTCGGTGGAAAATATCGCCTGGATTTCACTGCTGGCCGGGGCGGGTTTTGTGGTCGTGGGTTACCTGCTGGTGAGCCGCGTGGCCGGCGCCACCGAGGGGCTGCTGGCCGCGGTGTTGCTGCTGGCCTCACCGCTGGCGATCACCCTCTCGCGTCGGGCGTTGCAGGATGGATTGGTGGCTTTCGTTACGGTGTCCATTTTCTATGTCTTCCATCAATGCTGGCGGCGGAAGCGATTGCTCGACCCGATCCTGCTGGCCGTGCTGGTCGCCTGCGCGCTGTTATTGAAAGAGGCGACCCTGTTCATTTATCCAAGTCTGCTGGTGGCGGGCATCTATTACTTGCGCACCAAACCGCTGGGTGACTGGAAGCCCATCCTGGCAGCCTTGGTGGTGGGGCCGCTGGTTTATCTGGCCATTACCAGCATGGTGGCCGGCGGGTTCTCCACCTACCTGCACGTGTATCGCGATTACAGCGCCATGCAGTCGAAGCTGCCTTACACCATGGATTTCGGCCGCGGTGCCTGGTTTCGCTATTTCGTCGATTACCTGCTGCTTTCTCCAGTGCCTTTCCTGCTTGCGATCATGGGGATGGTGGTCCCTGCGAAAGGCGAGGGGCAGCGGGAGTTGAAGGCCCTCGCGCTCATCTACTTTTTGAGCGGCGTCCTCGTCTTCGGTTTCCTCCCGGTCCGTGCGGTCCGCGTCGTTCTCTATCTCGATGTCTTTCTCCGCGCCCTCGCCCTGCTGGCGATCCTGTGGATGGCCCGCGAGACGGCGCGGCGAACCGGCATCCTGAGCAGCGTGGTGGTCGGCGTTTTACTGCTGGTCACTCTCGGAAGCGATGTCTGGCAGTTCTACACGGTCTTCGACGTGGCGAAGGTGTATGATCCCACCACATTTGAACTGATTCGCGGGAACGGCTTCTGGCAGCACTGGCAGCCACAGTAAACTAATATCCCAGTGGCAGAAGGTCGTGGCCCTTCACGACCCGCACATGAAAGCGGGGATAGCGGGCGGTGAGATCCTTGATTTGCGCAGCGGACATTGGCGCGAGCACGACGATCGGGCGGTTCGACAGATCGGGTAGATTGCGCACGAAATCGGTGCCATACCACACGGAACTGGAGTCCACGATCACCACCGGCCCGGGATCGGAGGCGATGTAATGGTAGGCCGCCACATAGGGCTCGGTGACCGAGCGCACTTGAAGGCAGCGGATTCCGAGCAACAGCACGCTTGCCACCAGCGCCGAGGCGAGCACCACCCGGGCGCGCGCGCCGCCGAAGTCGCTTTTCAAGACCCGCAAACCTGCACAGGCCACCAGCAGGAGCGAGCCCAGCGAGCCGAAGAAGTAGCGAAAGCCCCAGCCGTGCCCCTGGTTTTCGAGATAGGCCCAGAAGAGCAGGCAGGTTACCGCCACGCTCGCCGCCGCCGCCACCAGCAGCGAAGAATTCAACTTCCGCCGGAAGACCGCATAGAAGGCCAGCGCCGGGACCAGTGCACTGGTCCAGCTGAGCATGAGCGCGGTGTTCATGCTTTGCAGCCGCAGCGAGGTCCAGCCGTCCCAGCCGAAGATCGGTGTGCTGCCCTGCACATTTTCCGAGGCAAAGGTGTCCCACCATTGATGCCAGGCAAAGCAGGCCGCGAGATAGACGATCGCGCAGTAAACCGTGGTGGCAAACTTGCGGGTGAACAGCCAGTGCACGAGAAACGGCAGCACGAAAACGGCATGCACGAAGGGCTGGTGCAGCCCGAGCGCGGCAAATCCGATCCACGGGCACCACAGCCAGAGCCGACTCTCGGGCTTGGTATAGCAGTAGAGCCAGAGGATGTTGAAAAAGAGATGGGCAGTGAGCGGGAAGACGGTCATGCCATTGAGGGCGAACTGGGCATCCACCGCCAGCAGCAGGGTGCCGGCATTTTGCAGCCACCGGTCTGCGGGCCACACCTGGCGAAGCACGCCGAAGAAAAGCGGGATGCTCAATGCGGCGAGGACCGGATTCATGAGGAACGGCAGCCCGATCTTGGTGAACAAGGCGCGGATGGTGGAGTAAACGGGCAGGTAATTCGAGGTCCAGCTATTGATGTCGTCGTTGAAGTCGGCAAAGCAGGGCTTGACCAGTTCCGCCTCGGGCAGCCACGCCTTTGGCACCGGCTGCGCCAGCTTCCCCGCGGCAAAAATCTTCGCCTGGTAGTCCATGGTAAATTCGTCCATGGAGAGTGGATGGTTCATACAGACCGCGAAGGTGCCGACGGCGGTAAGGAGAAACACGGCCAGAGTCGTGACCAGCGGCACCCGTGGCGATTCCATCCAGGAACGCAGGCGGCGGGCCATTCTTTTAAGCGTGTATTGAAGCTTTCGCGGCGGGCGGACGGAGATCAGCCCCACCAGCGCGAGGAGAAAGAGTGGCGGGGCCTCATTCCAGCCGAAGCACAGCCAGAAAACGCCCAGCGCATGCGGGCTGGGCAGGTTGGAGATGACCTGGGTGTTGAGCCAAAACGCATAGCCGCCGAGCAAGGCGCAGAAAATGATGAGGGGAATGGCGATCAACCGCCAGGCGAGCCTGGCCTGGCGGCGTTGTAGCGAGGGAACAAGAGAGTGGGCGTTCATGGAACTCCGTGAATCAAGCAAATCGTTCATGAAATGGACAGGGTGGAATGCGGGAACCGTGCCCGCTGGATGAAATTCCGCTGTTTCCCTTTGGTCTGGAATGTGTTTGCCTTCTTTCATCACCGTGCCAGTTACCACGTCAGAATCTCATCACGATCCCCATCACCGTCTCTCCCATGCGTTGTGGTGGAATCAAATTTGGGAAACTTTGAATGCTGGCCTCAAGGCGCTGTTTGTCTTTCTGCTCACCCCACTGATGATCCAAGCTTGGGGAAAAGAAGGTTTTGGCCAGTATGCCGTGGCCAGTTCGCTGTTTATCCTGCTCACTGTTTTTGACTTTGGAATCCGCCCCGCCTTGCGCGTCAACCTTGCGGTCGCCTTGGGACGCAAGGATTCCGTTCGCTGGAATGGATGCCTGCGGGACTCGATGGCTGCTTATGCGGTGATCACGACGGGCATGGTTTTACTGGCGGTGCTCGCTGGGTATTCCGGGGCGGCGGGAGAAATAGCCGGACTCGGACCGGGGGGCAACTCACTTGTGGTGGAGACCGTGCTGCTCAGTTTGCTGGTCGTTTTTTCCCAGATTCTCCTCGAGCCCTTGATGGTTTACGACCGCGTGGGAATCGTGAAATTCGCCTCAGCCGCAGGCATGCTCTGTTCGCTGGGATGTGTATTGCTGGTGGTTCGGAGCGGTTGGAGTGTGGGAGCTGCCGTGGCTGCCTGGCTGTTGCCGCAGGCGCTGTTGAATATTCTGGCCTGTTTTTTAACCCGGACCCATGTGGAGTGGTGGCAGGCCCTGCCGGTTGCTTCCGACTTCAAGCTTGTCCTCCCGACGATCAAGAACGGGGTGAGCTACAACTTCATAAACACGATGTGGCTGGCGAAGACGCACGGCTTGACTCTGGTGGTGGCCCATCTTGCTGGAGAAGCGGAGGCCGGGGTCTTTTTCCTGCTATTGCGGCTCAGTGAATTGATCGGGATTCTCGGGGCGGTGGGGGTCGATGCGGGGATGGCTCCCCTGGCCCGGGCGATCAATGCGATCGAAAGGCATCGCGCTTTTATCCTGCCCTACCGCTTTTCCGCGCTCTGCATGGGGCAGGCGGCACTCGTGGTGCTCTTCTTTGGGGAATGGGTCATGAAAACCATGCACTTGGAAAGCCACGATCCGGCGGTGGGAATGCTGGGGGCGATCTTCGGACTTTCGATCGGTCTGAATCGGATCCTCTGTGTGGCAAGCATGAGTCTGGGCCTGTTGCGGATTTGCAGTATCCTGGCTTGCGCCGAAGCCTTTTTAACCGTCGGACTGGCTGCCTGCTGGCCACAGCTCAATACAGTTCACTGGTGTGTGTGGGCGGCGGTGCTGGCCTCTTCCGTGCTCGTGCCGCTGCTTTGGAAAATTGCGGGCCGCATTCCGGAGCCCGTGTTTACCTTGTGGATTCGCCCCTTGGCACCCTTGATGGTAGTCTGGGGGACTAGCTGGGTCTGTCTCCAGCTTCCGGTGCTGCTGCGGGTGGATGCCGCCCGCTTCATTGCTCTGGGAGTGGTGTCGGTCATTTCCGTGCTTTCGGTACAGCTTTTCAGGAAGCCGCCGGCTCCCAGTGGGTCGTAGCCTCCAAATCCGCAGAGGTGATGCTCTGGTAGAATTTTCCGCCGGTCGGCTTTCCCCAGATTTCGTAGGCTGGATCATAAGCGCTTTCATCTTTCCATAGAGCATGGCCCGGAGTGATCAGGGGTTTTTTCCGCAGGGGATGAGTAGGCCCCCATACGGTGGCGATGCTTTTTGCACGCACGGCGGATGCCAGATGCATGGCCCCGCAGTCGGTGCTCCAGATATGCGCGCTCTGTTCCAGCAACCTTGCGCTTTGTGGCAGGGAGAGCTGTCCGGCCAGGTTCAGCACTTGTTCCGGGAGTTGGCACGATTCATAAAAAGCGCGATCGGCGGCTGAACCGATTAAAGCGACCGAGCCATGCTGGGCGAGCTGCCGCAATGCTTCCTCGAAAAGAGGTGCGGGTAGCCGGCGAACATGCGACGCTTCCCGGACGTTGTTGCCCCCGCTGTTGATGCAAACGGCATATTTTCCCGGCGAAAAAAACGCTTCGGACTGGTTCCAAGCTGAATCGCGGGGATAGTAATCCAGTTCCAAGTCCGTGTAATCGGGCTGCGCTCCGACGCATTGTAACAGATCGAGATAGTAGAAGACTTCGTGCCGGAGCGCTCCATACGGGATGGAATTGTTGACCATCCAACTCATGGTGGCGTTTCTGGCAAAGCCAGCGCGATGAGGAGCGCCTCCCAGGCGCGCCAGCAGCCCAAATATGGGATGCTTGTCCAGGACAAAAATGGCGTCGTAATGCCGGGCGTGGATTTTCTGGACCACAGATAGGAATTCTCCCGGTCGGTCGATCATCGCCCTTTCTGAAAAAGGGATCACTTGAGAGAGATGCGGATTTCCTGCCAGCAGCCCTTGAAAGGGCTGGGCCAGCCAGTAGTCGATCTCGGCCTCGGTAAAAAGCGATCGCAACTGGCGCAGGAGCGGCGTGGTCATCAAGATATCGCCCATGGCCCCATATTTGATGAGGGTAATGCGATGAAGATGCGGCGTGCCGGAACTCATTGCCTGGGGACGGCCGCTTTATTCCGGTAAAGCCGGACATCAGCATTCTCGTCCGAAGAGAGGATTTTCACGAGTTCAAAGCCGGTTTCTTCGAGCAATTTTTCCAGTCGTTTGGTGTCGATGATCCAATGATGGATTTCGATCAGGAGCAGCCCGACTTTGTGGAGGAAGGAGAGTTCGCCTTCCAGAAAGCTCAATTCAGCGCCTTCGATATCGATCTTAAGCAGATCGCAAGGAGTGGTCCCCCACCGCTTTTCCCACTCTTCGGACAAGGATAGCACGGGAACTTCCACGGGTTTCCACTGGTTGTGGGTGACGTAGGCTTCGGGAGACTTGGCGAAGAGAGAAGATCCGGCAGCTCCCGGGTGAACGTAAAAAGTTTCCGTTTTCTTGGTCGAATCTGCCCCCACCAGGCCCCAGCACACGTTGATGCCGGTCAGGCCGTTTTTTTTAAGGTGCCACTCCGATTCCTCCACCATCTCTGGATTCGCCTCCAGCATCAGCCCGCGAAGATTTTGGGGCGCATTCGAGTGAGCAGCCAGCCAGCATCCGAAATATCCACAATTCGAGCCCAGATCGGCAAAAGTGTTTACGCTGGCAACATTTTTTCCGTCTCCATACGCTTGCTGGGCGAACACTTCGCGGGCCACCAGTAGAGAGTCCAAAGATCGCATGCGATAGACAATTTCTCCACCCTTCAATGATCCTTGCCGGGGTCGATGGCGAAGTGAGAAGTTTGCCAGTTCCCGAATCCGCATCACTTCCAGCAGTCGGCGAATCCAACGATGACGGATGGCCAGACCGATGAGAGAATTGAGCATGCTATATTTTTAGCGGTCGATCATGGTTTGTCGAGACGCTTACGGCTTCTTCCCAGGCCCTACATGGAGGCCGAGGCCACCGACTGCAGGGTATAGACCGGCTTCACTGACGCGGACTCGGCGAATTCGAAATGAGGAGCCGGAGCCCGGAATGGCACGCCGGTCAGTTCAGCAAGCTGTTTGGTGACCTGGTGAATGGAAATGGTTTCAATGCCCTCGCGCTGGTTGGCATTGAGCGGATACTCGAAACCGAGATTCAGATAGCTGCCCTCGGGGGCAGGAATGCCGAGCGAGGCCACCTTCGGGCCCACCGGTCCCCAGCGCAACGGGTTGGTGGGGCCGTGCAATCCCACCGTCGGAGTGCCCAGCGCAGCGGCCAGGTGCATCACGCCGGTATTTACGGAGACGACCGCCTCTACCTGCTGGAGTAGTGCGCAGGTTTCCGCGATGGAAATGCCGGCGTGATTTTCCACATAATCTTCGAGTTGATGACGCTCAATCCAGTTCTGCGCCCGTTCACGATCCTGGCGCCCGCCGGTGATGACCACCCGGCGTCCTTCACGCTGGCAGGCCCCGGCAAGCGCAGCCCATGATTTCTCGGGCCATTCCTTCAAGTGGACATGCGTGAGTCCGCTCGGAAACATATGGAAGGCGACCGCCGGAATTTTGGAAAAATCGTCACTGCACGCTGTCGGCACCTTTTTCAGGGCAATCGTCGGTTCTGCGCCGGGTTCGATGCCCAGTGGCTTCAGCAGGGCCCGGAAATTCTCCATTTCGTGGCAGTCGTTGCGATGTGGCACGGTGGCATCGCACAAGTAATGCTGGTGCTGGCCGGGGGTGGAAAAGCCGATGACAAATTTTGCCTTCGCAAGCCCCGCGATCAACGCTTCGACCCGGCTCCACTGTCCACAATTGATCACGACATCGGGTTCGGTGCGGCGAAGTGCGCGAATGGCCGAAACGGGCTTTCGAAAATCCATCGCCCGCGCATGATCGACCACGGAAAGTTCACGAGCGAGCGGGAGCACGCTGCCTCCGCCCCAGAAAGTGATTTCCACCCCGGGGTAAGCATGGCGTAAATCTTCCAGCAACCCGGTGAGGAGCACGAGATCACCCATGCCATCGCCCTTGATCAGCGAGATGCGGCGAATGGACTGCGGCAGCGACCGTCGGGCGCGAAGTGCGCCGAGGCCCGCGATCAATGGAATGCCGATCCAGCGATCCAGGCTGCGCATCCAGCACGAGCCGAGCTTTTTTCCGCTGCAAAGGGATTTACGCATAAATTACAGACGGATAAGAAGCGGATACCGTGCCATGGGTGCGATAAAAATCGCCTTCTTTACGCCTTTGTAATGTGTGGAAAAGGGCGGTGAATATCTCTGTAAAAGAGCCAGTGGACTTCGTTCGTGAGGGCGATTTTTTTGACCGGCGTTCTTCGAAGTCGTTACTTCACGGGTCGCACTGGAATCCCCTGTTCGGCCAGATAATCCTTCACTTCACCCACGGTATGCTGGCCAAAGTGGAAGATACTGGCCGCGAGCACCGCGTCCGCGCGGCCTGCTTCCAGCACTTCTGCCATGTGGGCGAGACTGCCCGCGCCGCCGCTGGCGACTACCGGCACGCCCACCGCTTCACTCACCCGGCGGGTAATCACGAGATCGAAGCCCGCCTTGGTGCCATCGGCGTCAATACTGTTGAGCACGATCTCGCCCGCGCCGAGGGCCACCGCCTTCTGGGCCCATTCCACCGCATCGAGGCCGGTGGATTTGCGCCCGCCGTGGGAAAAGACCTCCCAGCGGTCGGGAGCCACCTTTTTCGCATCGATGGAGACAACAATGCACTGGCTGCCGAAGCGCTCTGCACCATCGCTGATCAGCGCCGGAGTGGTGAGCGCGGAAGAGTTGATGCTGGTCTTGTCGGCCCCGGCCTTCAGCATCGCGGCCATGTCGTCCACCGTGCGAATGCCGCCGCCGACGGTGAGCGGCATGAAGCAGCGGTCCGCCACGCGTTCGATTACGTCGATCATCGTCGTCCGGCCGTGCGCGGAAGCCGTAATATCAAAGAAGACCATTTCATCCGCGCCCTGCGAATCATATCGAACGGCGAGTTCCACCGGATCGCCCACGTTGCGCAGTTCGCCTGCTTCGGCTTTGCCGAATTGGACCCCGCGGGTGACCTGGCCATCATGGACATCGAGACAGGGGATTACGCGTTTGTATAACATGACTGAAAATGAATGATTTTATGACAAAAAGTGGCAGTTCGTTACCAGTTTACGCCGCGATTTCTGCAAAAAGCGAAAATTTTGTTGATCGTTTTTGCGGAAATACTTACGGTGGTCTTCCGGGTCGCTAAACTAGGAAGGAAGGAAAACACCAACACACACGTATATGGGACAAAACAACTCGGGAAAAAACGTTGAGGAAACGCAGGACGAAATCATCGTCAGCGGGAATAAGTTTACCATCTCGTCGGAGCCGTTGGTGGGCAGTGACGAGGTAACCAGCGCGGCCTCCGGGCCAGGTTCTACTGGTGGGATTTCGCTGGCCGAATCATTCCAAACCCCTGCTTTCGAGGATCTGGGGCCGCTGCCGGATACCTACCATGAGGATGTGCTTTATCTAGTGGCGCGCGATCCGCACTGGCTCTTCGCCTACTGGGACGTGAACTGGACCGCAGTCAGCGCGGCCAAGTATTACCTGAAGATTTACGTGAGTGGCAAAATCGAAGTCGCCACGGTGGAGATCAAGCCCGAGGCTCGCAACTGGTATGTGGAAGTGGGCAACGCCAACACGACCTATTTTGCCGAACTTGGATTCTTTGACGAATTCGGCATCTGGATTTCCATGGCGACCTCCGGTGAGGCGACCACGCCTTCCAGCGGGATTTCCCAGGAGGAAGCGGCCGATTTTGCGACCGTGCCCTTTCATCTCACACTCCAGCGTCTGATCGAGATGCTGAAGGAGCAGATGGAGGAGGGGGAATCGCTGGTCGAGGCGCTTTCCCGACTCCAGGGTGGCAGCGGGAAGCTCGCCTTTGTCCGCGGTCAGATTCCTACCTGGACGGAGGAGCAGAAGCGCATCCTGGCCGCGCTCTTTGGCTCCGAACTCGTGGATCTCGCCGGCATGGGCTCGGCGGAGATCGATCAATTTTTGCGCAAGCAACTGGTGCTCAAGCTTTCCTCGGAAAGCGCCAGCGGCCTCTCCGGCCAGACCAGTGTTGCCGGTTTGCTGGGCGGCAGCAGCCTCTTCAGTGGCCTGCTCACGAGCTGGTTCGGCGGTGGCAGTGGCGGCAGCGGTTTCGGCTCCAGCTGGAGTGCGCAGCCCTTCAGCGTGAAGCGCGAGCGCGGCTTCTACATGCATGTGAACGCCGAGGTCATCTTCTACGGGGGTACGCATCCGGATGCATCGGTGTGGATCGACGACAAGCCGATCACCCTCAATCCCGACGGGACGTTCCGCTATCACTTCAAGTTCCCGGATGGCAACTACGAGATCCCGATCGTGGCGAAATCGCCCGATGGTGTGGAAACGCGTTCGGCAACGCTGAACTTCAAGCGCGGGACCGAACGGGTTGGCGACGTCGGTCACACCGGCCAGCCCGAGCACCTCGACGTGCCGATGGGCTCGAAGTAAGTCTAGTCTCCATTTTTTCTGGAAGCCGTGTGCAACCCACACGGCTTCTTTTTTTATTTTCTTACTCGTGCTCTTTGTCTTGCTCTTGCTCCTGCAGAGTTGGAGCAAGACAAAGCGTAAGAACTGCCTGCGGGTGGCGAAATTTTCTTTTGGCCTTTGCTTCCACCGTCTAGAGTCGCGGCAATGCCACGCAAAGCCGCCCCCAAGATCCTCAGCGACCGGTTGGTGCGTCTGTTTCTCGAAAGCATGGATGCCGAGCGGAATGCCTCGCCGCGCACGATTGCCAACTACCGCCTCGCGTTGGAGAAGTTCCGCGAGCAGCCGAAGATGCCGCCGTGGATGGAATGTCAGCCCGGGCATTTTCGCGCCCATCTTTTTCACCTCATGAAGAGTGGGGCCGCGCGGGCGACCATCCGGCTGCACTTCGCGGCGTTGCGCACGTTTTACAAATATCTCGTGGAACGAAATGGACTGAAGGTGAACCCGCTCAAGCAGGTGCAACTGCCCATGCAGCAAAAAGGGCTCCCGGTGGTAATGAACCGCCAGCAGATCGAGCAATTGCTCGCCACTCCGTTGCAAGTGGAGCGGGAAAAACAGGCACCACTGTGGGCTGCCGCCCGCGATGTGGCGATTCTGGAGCTTTTCTACAGCAGCGGTCTGCGTATTTCGGAACTGGTGTCGCTCAACGTGGAGGATATGGACGCCTATACCGAAACGGTGCGGGTGCTGGGGAAGGGGAGAAAGGAACGCATCTGCCCCGTCGGCGGTCCGGCTCTGGACGCTATCCAAAAGTATCGGGTGGAGGCCGGGGTGCATCAGGGTCCGCTTTTCATCAACAAGCGACGGGGCCGCCTCTCCGCGACCAACGTGCGGATGATGCTGAAGAAGTATCTTCGTCACACGGACATTGCGTTGAAGGTCAGCCCGCACAAATTGCGCCACACCTTTGCGACGCATCTGCTGGATAACGGCGCCGACCTGCGCAGCGTGCAGTCGCTCCTTGGGCACGCAAGTCTTTCGACCACCCAGATTTATACCCACGTGACGACGGAGCGGTTGAAAGAGGCTTATAACCAGTCGCATCCGCGGGCGTGAGCTTTCCATTGGGGGGAAGCGAACTGCGCGTTTCGTGACAAAGGGCTTGGCGAGTTGGGGTTGGATGTTCCCTTTTGTTCAACCTGTTTTGATTTGAGCAAGCCGTCCCGCTCGCTGGCATCGTTTCCGTCTCGATAAAGAAAAAAGATGCCAGAGTAATGGGAGGGAATATCGGGGCTCGAATGGGGGTTGGCACAACGGCTGCTAAATGGGCGCTGCCGCAATGAATGGAGAACGTACGTGTAACAAGCAATGGAGACCGGAAATCGCCGGAATCCGCCCGTTTATTCGCGCGCCATGGATGCCAGGCAGCAGCCTCGCTGCCGAGATTTCGCAGGGTGAAACGGGAGTTTCCAAACTCCCCTGCGCCCGGTGAAAACAAAAACCTAAACCACTGAACCTAACCATTGATTCCTAAAGGAACCACTATGCTTAACCTAAGAAAAACCTTGGCGATGGCTGTCTTTGCAGCCGCGCTGGCGTGGACAACGACTGGCCTCACCACGGCCAGTGCCCAGAGTCCATCCCCTGCTGCATCCGCAGCGCCTGAGGCTTCTGCGACACCCGCCGCATCTGCCACCCCGGCTCCGTCTCCTACGATTGACTCCCGAGTTGCGGACCTTGAAGCCTACGTCACGAATGGCGCTCCTTCCACCACGCAGGTGGGACCGCTGGGTGCCACGCCTGGACCTGGCCACAACGCGTGGATGATGGTTTCGGCCGCATTCGTGCTCATGATGACCCTCCCGGGTCTGGCCCTGTTCTACGGCGGTCTGGTGCGTTCCAAGAACGTCCTCTCCATCGTGGCCATGTGCTTCGGCATCACTGGTCTGGTGACCATCCTCTGGTGGGCCGTGGGTTACAGCCTCGTGTTCGGCACGAGCTACAACAGCCCCTACATCGGTGGCAGTGAATTCTTCTTCTTCAAGGGAGTAAACTCGATTCCAAATACCAATTACTCCTACTGGGTTTCGCAGAACGTGTTCTCGATCTTCCAGCTCACCTTCGCGATCATCACCCCGGCGCTCATCTTCGGTTCCACTGCGGAACGCATGAAGTTCTCGGCCGTGATGACCTTCGTCTTCCTGTGGATGTTCGTGGTTTACTTCCCGCTCGCCCACATGGTCTGGGGTGCTACGGGCCTCATGAACGGCGTCTGGAACTCCAGCGCTGCGATCCCGGCGATTGACTTCGCGGGCGGCACGGTGGTGCACATGTCCTCCGGTTGGACTGCGCTGATCCTGGCCCTGATCCTCGGCAAGCGCACTGGCCACGGCAAGGAGCCCATGCCTCCGCACAGCCTCGTGATCTGCTTCATCGGCACCGCCCTTCTCTGGGTGGGCTGGTATGGCTTCAATGCCGGTTCCGCGGTAGCGGCCGACGTTGTGGCGGCGAACGCCTTCACCACCACCACGCTGGCGACCGCCGTGGCCTCCTTTGTGTGGCCGCTGGTTGAATGGATCGTCAAGGGCAAGCCGAGCATCCTCGGTTTCTGCTCCGGTGCGGTGGCCGGTCTCGTGGTCATCACCCCTGCTTGCGGCTTCGTGAATGCCACGGGCGGTGTGATCATCGGTGTGGCGGCGGGTGTGATTCCGTTCCTCACGGTCACCTACCTCAAGCCTGCGATCGGTTATGATGACGCGCTGGATACCTTCGGTGTTCACGCGGTTGGTGGAACGCTCGGTGCGTTCCTCACCGGTGTGCTGGTGGCTCCGGAAGTCAACGCCAACCTCAGCGCCGCTGGCGTTGCGGGCAAGAACGGCCTCCTGGCCGCCATCACGGCCCACTCCCTCTGGGTGGCCCAGTTGAAGGCGATCGGCATCACCATCGTTCTCGCGGTGGTGGGCACGGCCATCATTGGCTTCATCATCAAGTTCGTCATCGGCCTGCGTCCGACGGTGGAAGAAGAGACCCAGGGTCTCGACATCGTGGATCACGGCGAGGAGGGCTACATCCTCTAATCACTCAACCCGCAGCCAGCGCCTGCCACGGGTGGGCGCTGGCGGCAACCTGAGCAAATCACATGAAAAAAATCGAAGCGATCATCAAGCCCTTCAAACTGGAGGAAGTCAAAGAAGCGCTCGCCGAACTCGGCATCGAGGGTATGACCGTGAGCGAGGTCAAGGGATTTGGCCGTCAAAAAGGCCACACGGAAATCTACCGCGGTAGCGAATACACGGTGGACTTCCTGCCCAAGATCAAGATCGAAGTCGTCCTGGCTGACTCGGTGGTGGAATCCGCACTCGCGGCCATCGTGAAGTCCGCCAAGACCGGCAAGATCGGCGACGGCAAAGTCTTCGTTTCCCCGGTGGAAGAAGCGGTGCGCATCCGCACGGAAGAGACCGGCGAAAAGGCCGTTTAATTTCAGATAGTCAGATCGTTGTGGTGCTCCGGTGGGGTTTTGCCCCACCGGAGCTTTTTTATGACGAAAACAGGGCTTGGTGATTGTTGACAAGGCGACTCGGGAAGTAGAGATTGTCCCTCCCATGACCCTGCATTTAGATGAAATTTCCCGCGAAGAAGTGCATGAACTCGCGGATCGCTTTGAGAATGAGAGCCTTGAGACCATTTTGCAATGGGCTTGGGAACGCTTTGGAACCAATGCTGCCGTTGGCACCAGCTTTCAAGGCGCGGGTCTGGCCATGATCGACCATGCGGTGCGGGCCGGGTTTAATTTCCCCGTTTTCACCCTGGATACCGGGTTGCTCTTCAAGGAAACCACCGATTTGCAGCGGCGGCTGGAAGAGTTCTGGAATCTGAAAATCGAATCCGTCGTGCCCGAGCAGACAGTGGAGCAACAGACGGCCGAATACGGCCCCGAGCTCTGGAACAAGAGCCCCGATCTCTGCTGCACCATGCGCAAGGTGATGCCGCTCCAGCGCAAACTCTCAGAATTGAGCGTCTGGATCACCGGGCTGCGCCGCCAGCAATCCGAGACCCGCGAGAAAACCAAGATTCTCGAGCTCTACCATTTCGACGTGCTGCGCGATCGCTACATTTTGAAGATGAACCCGATGGCGAACTGGTCGCGCGAGGCGGTCTGGAACTACCTGCGTGAACGGCAGATTCCCTATAATCCTTTGCAGGACAAGGGCTTCCGCAGCATCGGGTGCTGGCCCTGCACGCGCGCGACCGCCAGCGGGGAAAATGAAAGGGCAGGGCGCTGGACCGGCTTCGACAAGGCCGAGTGCGGCATCCATACCTTTCTGGGAGAGAACATCTGAAAAATTCGCTGGCCTCCCGGCACGAAAGCCGCTTTTTGTGTCTGCGCGCTTGTCAGGCGCTCAGGACTCTGTTTTAAGAACGGTTTCGATGTACGGACGGTCTCCACAAACCAGGGCATTTGAATAGAAACTATGAATCACGCTGATCATCCTGCTTATAAGAAGCTGTATGCCGCGCCCGCCGCGGATGAACCACCCGCCTTTTTCCCGCAAAAAATCTCGCGCGAAGACGCCGCCCATCTCGATGCGCTCGAAGCGCAGAGCATCTTCATCATTCGCGAGGCCTACCATCACTTTAAGAACATCTGCATGCCCTGGAGCATGGGCAAGGATTCGAATGTGCTCATCTGGCTCTCCAAGAAAGCCTTCTGCGGCCACATCCCGTATCCGCTCCTGCACATCGACACCACCTACGAATTCCCCGAGATGATCGAGTACCGGGACTGGGCGGTGGACTACCACAAGCTCAACCTGATCGTGAAGATCAACGAAGACGCGCGTGCCGGTCGCGGGGCGTATGAAAAGACCGGCCCGATCGGTTACGAAACCACCGATCCGGTCACCGTGACCCACGAGTTGAAGACGGTCGCCCTCCAGCAGGTGATGGGCGAGCATCAATGGGACGCGCTTATCACCGGCATTCGCCGCGACGAAGACCCGACCCGCGCCAAGGAGCGCTACTTCTCCCCGCGCACGAAGGATTTCGAATGGGACTATAAAGACCAGCCGCCGGAGTTCTGGAACCAGTTCACCACCAGCTGCGCCCCCGGCGAGCATGTGCGCGTGCAGGCGCTGCTCGACTGGACGGAGCGCGACATCTGGCTCTACATCCAGCGCGAAGGCATCCCGATTCCGAAAATGTATTTCGCCCGCCAGGCCTACGACGGCAAGCTCTACCGCTTCCGCTCCCTCGGCTGCTGGCCGATCTCGGGTCCGGTCGAAAGCGACGCGGACAACATCAACAAGATCATCGACGAACTGGCCACCACCAAGACCAGCGAGCGCGCCGGCCGTGCTCAAGATCACCACGAGCGCAACGCGATGCAGAAACTCCGCGCCAAGGGGTTCATGTAAGCCGCTAAAATCGAACCTCTAAATTTCCGCCTCTTATTATGGCCAATCTTTCCGAAATTAACCGCCGCCTCCGAGTCGTGTTTGTGGGGCATGTGGATCACGGTAAATCCACGCTTATCGGTCGCATTTTCTACGACACGAACTCCCTGCCTGATGGCAAAGTCGAGCAGATCCAGAAAGCCTGTAAAGAAGAGGGCATGGAGTTTGAATACTCCTTCCTCCTCGACTCGCTGCTGGAAGAGCAGGAGCAGAACATCACGATCGATACGACGCAGATCCAGTTCAAGACGGACAAGCGCCCCTACGTGATCATCGATGCTCCCGGGCACAAGGAGTTCCTGAAGAACATGATCACCGGTGCCGCCAGCGCGGATGCCGCCGTGCTCCTCATCGCGGCCAATGAAGGCGTGCGCGAGCAGTCCCGCCGTCACGGCTACCTGCTCAGCCTCCTCGGCATCAAGCAGGTCGTTGTCGCCGTGAACAAGATGGATCTGGTGAAATACAGCCAGGAAGTTTTCGACCGCGTCGTCACGGAATACACCGCCTTCCTCAGCCAGATCGGCGTGGAAGCCCGCGCTTTCGTGCCGATTTCCGCCCGCAATGGCGTGAACGTCGCCCAGGCCGACGCCGCCAGCATCCCCTGGTATTCCGGCCCCACCATCACCGACATGCTCGACTCCTTCGAGCCGCCGAAGGAAGTGGCCGACCAGTCGCTCCGTTTCCCGGTGCAGGACGTGTATCGCTTCGACGAACGCCGCATCATCGCCGGTCGTATCGAAACCGGCTCGCTCAAGGTCGGCGACAAGCTCGTCTTCTCGCCGAACAACAAGACCAGCGTCGTCGCCAGCATTGAGAACTGGAACGCGCCCGAGTCCAGGGAAGCCTATGCCGGCCAGAGCATCGGCATCACGCTCACCGAGCAGATTTTCGTCGAGCGCGGTCATGTCGCCTCGCATGAGAGCGATGCGCCGATCGAAACCAATCGGTTCAAGGCCCGCCTTTTCTGGATGGGCAAGCGCAACCTCGTCATCGGTGATCGTTACGTGCTGAAGCTCGCCACCCAGGAGCTGGAAGCCGAGGTCGTTTCCGTTGAAAAAATCATCGACGCCTCGACCCTCGACAACGTCGCCTCCGACCGCAACTACATCGCGAAGAACGACGTGGCCGAGGTCACGATCCAGACCCGCGGCGCGCTCGTCATCGACAACCACGATCGCAACCCGATCATGGGCCGCTTCGTCATCGTCGATAATCGCCAGGTCGCTGGCGGTGGCATCATTTTCGGCGGCGTCTATACCGACCGCACCAAGGTGAAGTCCGAGAACATCTACTGGAGCGAAGGCACCGTGGACGCCCGCAAGCGCGCCCTGCGCAACGGCCACAAGGGCGCCGTCGTCTGGCTCACCGGTCTCAGCGGTTCCGGCAAATCGACGATTTCGCATTCACTTGAGCGCGAGCTCTTCAATCTCAACCTGCACACCTACGTGCTCGATGGCGACAACGTGCGCCATGGCCTCAATTCCAACCTCGGCTTCTCGCCGACGGATCGCGTGGAGAATATCCGTCGCGTCGCCGAAGTCGCCCGGCTCATGGCCGATGCGGGCCTCGTGGTGGTGACCGCCTTCATCTCGCCGTATCGCGCCGACCGTCGTCGCGCCCGGGAAATTGCCCTCGAGGGCGGCGTGGATTTCTTTGAAATCTTCGTCAGCGCGCCGGTGGAAGTCTGCGAGCAGCGCGACCCGAAGGGGCTCTACAAGCGCGCCCGCGCGGGCGAGATCAAGGAGTTTACCGGCATCAGCGCTCCTTACGAAGAGCCGTCCGAGCCCGAGATGGTCGTGAATACGGCCACGGAAACGCTCGCCGAGAGCGTGGCTTCGATCATCGAGTTCCTGCGTCCGCGCCTCAAGGCGTCGTCGCTGCCGCTCGACCAGTAGGCGCCGGTTTCACCACCAAGGAAGAAGGAAATAAGGAAAGCAATGCATAGGCCTGCCCCCGCACTCATCATCCGTCCGGCGGCGGCAGGCGATGCCGAGGCGCTCGATGCGTTGATCGAAGGCACCCGCCGCTGGGTGCAGGA